>Ga0114933_10000334_pt1 | contig 57761 bp, 55 predicted proteins | sample 4SBtaG_FD_89691 | JGI IMG/M metagenome (GOLD analysis project Ga0114933, IMG submission 89691) | Deep subsurface microbial communities from Kolumbo volcano to uncover new lineages of life (NeLLi) - 4SBTROV12_W25 metaG | ecosystem: Environmental > Aquatic > Marine > Volcanic | place: Kolumbo...
TATTGGCACTTTGTAGATTTAGTTTGGATCTTTTTATTCCCAGTATTATATCTACTTAATTAGGAAATATTCAAAATGAGCGAACATAATTTAGAGCATTCAAAATCAATTTATTTTAAAATTTTACTCACTTTATTTGTACTAACTTTAGTTACAGTAGGTGCATCATTCATTGAATTTGGATCAATGGCATTAGGTATTGCGGTTGGTTTATTAATTGCATCGGTAAAAGGGTTTTTAGTTGCAGGAAATTTCATGCACTTATTTGATGAAGTTAAATCAATTTATTGGCTATTAATTTTATCAGCATTCTTTTTTATTATTGTATTTTTCATTCCTACACTTTGGGATGCAAATTTAATAAAAGCATCTGTAGATACCTGGATTAGTAAATGAGTTTAAAATCTTTTCATCTTGTATTTGCATGTGCAACTACAGGACTTTTTATTTTTCTTTCAGTATTTTATGGTAATATATATTTAGATTCGAATGAGTTTTCTCATTTAATAATATCTGGTATATGTTTATTACTTACTTTAAGTGGAATATATTATTGTAAATCATTCATTGAAAAATATAAATCTTTTAGTAATCTATGATTAATAAATCAAATAAAATAATATTATTTACAATTCTTACTATCCCAAGTCTGTCAAAAGCTTGTGCCGTTTGTTATGGTGCTAAAGATTCACCAATGACAGATGGAATGAATAAAGCAATATTGTTTCTTTTATTTGTAATTGGAATGGTTTTGCTAGGTATCATTTCTGTTATAATATTTTTTTATCGTAGATCAAAATTAATAAATCAAAATATAGGAATTATTAAATGATAGAGCTTCTTGGGAATTTAAGTAATCACTTAGGCTTACCTTCGCTAGGTTCAAGTCACGGACTTGAAATGGATTATATGCAAGGATGGGTACATTGGCTAATGCTAATATTATTCATTGGTTGGGGTACTTTTTTTATATTTACCGTCATTAAATTCAGATCTAATGCGAATAATTCGGCTGACTACGAAGGAGTAAAATCTAATTTTAGTAAATATGCTGAAATAGCAGTTATTGCTTTTGAAGCCTTTTTACTTGTTGGATTTGCATATCCAATATGGTCAATGGCTAAAACAGATGTTCCAGATGTAGATAATGATACCATCGAAGTCAGAGTTATTGCTCAACAGTATGCATGGAATATTCATTATCCTGGGGCGGATGGAAAATTTGGTATAACAAAACCTGAGCTCGTAGATGAAGAAACAAATCCTGTTGGAATTGATCGTAATTCACCTACAGGAGCAGATGATATTGTAACAATAAACCAACTTCATTTACCAGTAGATAAATTGGCAATGATATATTTATCCTCGAAAGATGTAATCCATTCTTTCTTTTTACCTGAAATGCGTGTAAAACAAGATGCAATTCCAGGAATGAGTGTTCCTGTATTTTTCACACCAACAAAAACTACAGAAACCTTTTTAAATGAAATAAAAGGTACGGCTCGAGATGGTAAAGGGTATGAAATTGCCTGTGCTCAATTATGTGGAAATTCTCATTATAGAATGCGAGGTTTTTTAACAATTGATTCCGAAGAAGATTTTAATAAATTTTTAATTGAAGAAGCTGAATATCTTGAAGAAGAGTCTGATGATGATGATGATTGGTAAGCATTAATAAAAATTAGAAATATAGTATTAAGTACAAAAGTTAATATTATTCAATTTCACCCTCATTCACTCAGTAAAATCATACATTTCACTGAATCCAACTCGTAGAAGGAGTATTAATCATTCTGCTGGCCAAAAAGCTATAATCTACCATTTATATAGTTTTTAATTTAACCTATGCCAGATGCTCTATATAATCTTTAATAAACAAAGTTAAATATGAATGTCATAGGGCAAACTATAAGGACATTCTGAAAGAGCTATTTTTTTTATTCACTTTTGCACATATTTAATACTCATCTAGAGTAAAAATAATTAAATGCAGGAAGATGAATAATTATTTTTAACTCATTGGGACAACAAGGACTGGGCAATCTGCTTTTGAAATAACATTTTCTGCAGTTGTACCAAGAAAATAATCTGATAAATTATCCTTACCATTTGTCCCCATTACAATTAAATCAGAATTTATTTTTCGGGCTAATGATAAAATTTCTTTTGATGGTGTGCCTTCCCTTAAAATTACCTTTACCTCGATGTCATTTGCGTGTAAGTCAGAAAGCATTGATTTTATTTCATTTTTTGCTTCCACAGCAATTTCTCTAAATTTTTCTTGAATTTCATCCACACTCACTCTAAGCATTTCCATTTCATCTTTATCCATAAATTCATCATGGACATTTAACACCGTAATTTTTGAATTAAATTGGTGAGCAATTTGGACTGCTTTTTGTGCAGCTATCTTTGCTTTAGGGCTTAAATCAATTGCTATAATTATATTTTTAAACATTCTAACTCCAAAAATAAAATAAACTAAATAAAATAAATACAGGAATTAAGATTACAACTGACCATGCCATATATCCAAAAAAACTTGGCATATCAATATCATTCTCTTCTGCTATACTTTTGACCATGAAATTTGGAGCATTCCCAATATATGTCATTGCACCTAAAAATACTGCTCCTGCCGAAATTGCGAGCAACGTTTCACTTAAGGTCGTCATTAAAATATCGGCATCTCCACCCGCCGTATTAAAAAATACTAAATAAGTGGGGGCATTATCTAAAAAGCTCGATAATATCCCTGTTAACCAAAAGTACATTAAATTAACAGGTTCACCATTATCATTGGTTACAGCGTTCACAACAGAAGATAACACTCCATTTTTACCCGCTTTTAAAATTGCGATTGCAGGAATAATGGTAACAAAAATTCCTGAAAATAATTTGGCAACTTCTTGAATTGGAAACCATGTAAACCCATTTGCATTCCGAATTTCCATTTTTGTTAATTTCCAACTTATTCCTGTTAAACATAGTAATAAAATATCTCTTGCAATATTTTGTAATTCTACATGTACACCATAAATATTAAATTCAATATGTGGATGCCAAAAACCACTTAACAAAACACTTGCAACTACACCAATTAATAATATAAAGTTTACTTTCCCTTCAAGAGCTAATTTTACACCTCCAGATTCAGGTTGAGATTCTTTTTCTTTATTATAAAAATAACTGTCTAAAATATAAAAAATCACAAATAATATACTTGAAACCATAATTAACGGAATTAATAATGCTTTTGTTGTCCAAAAGAAACTTACACCATGTAAAAACCCAAGAAATAATGGTGGATCGCCTAAGGGAGTTAATGAACCTCCAATATTCGCAACAAGAAAAATAAAAAATATAATTACATGTACTTTTTTATTCCGCCATTTATTTGCCCTAATAAGAGGTCTTATCAATAACATAGCTGCACCTGTTGTTCCCATCCATGATGCTAAAATGGTTCCAATTACAATTATTGATAGATTTAATATTGGTGTCCCAACAAGAGAACCTTTTAATCTTATTCCTCCTGCTATGGTAAATAATGACAAAAGTAGAATAATGAATGGAATATATTCAAGTAGCATTACATGTAGAAACTCATAAAATGCGAGATTGAATCCCATTTTAATTGCAAATGGAACAATGAATAATGTTGCCCAAAAGAGTGCAATTTTCCCAAAATTATGATGCCAATAATGAGGCGTAACAAGTGGCACAATGGCTATGGATAATAAAATTCCAACAAAGGGTATAATACTAAAAAGTGGAAGCTCTTCTCCATTTACTCCATGATGCCTACCCGTACTCGCAAATAATATTCCTAACATAAATGGTAGGAAAAAAACAAATCGTTTAAACATTAAATTCCTTATTTTATTTTCGATTTTAACTAAATATTACAATTTATAATAGCACTAAATATAAGTATTTCAGGTTAAATTTATTTACACTTATGATGACTATTTTTGCAACTTTAATTATATTAGCCATTGCACTTTTTGCAATGGCAATTGGTGTTATTTTCAGCAATAAAGAACTGAAAGGTTCTTGTGGAGGAAATGATCTTGATTGCACTTGTAGTTCGATTCAACAAAAAATTTGTAAATCAAAATTAAATCCTAAAAATCACTTATAATTTCATCAATTCCTTCAGATTTTAATAATTTAAAGTCTTCATTATCCCCATATATTATCACAGCTTCTAAACCATTTATAGAATTAATCATTTCTATTCCTACTTCTTTATCCATTACCATTAATGCCGTTGCATAGGCATCAGCAGAAGAACAATCATTTGCCACAACTGATACACTTACAACATTATGCGTAACAGGATATCCTGTTTTTGGATTGATTGTATGTGAATATTTTTGACCATCAATTTCAAAGTAATTTCGATAGTTCCCACTTGTTGCCATTGCTTTATTATTTAAATTTATTACTTTTAATATATTTTCATTTCCAATTTCTAAAAATGGATTTTGTAAGCCAATTGACCAATCATTTTTATTATTTTTTCCATTGCAATAAACCTCTCCACCAATTTCTACCATGAAATTATTCATATTTTTTAAAATTAATAATTCACTTACTTTATCTACACCATACCCTTTTGCAATTGCACTAAAATCAAGCTCAATATATGGATATAATTTCACTAATAAATCATTTTTAATTAATATATTATCAAAACCAATTTTATTTAGTGTGCTTTGAATTATATCATTCGGTGGTAACTCATTAATTCTACCTTTATTTCCAAACCCCCATAACTTAACAAGAGGGTGGACAGTTGGATCAAATGCCCCTTTTGATATATTATTAATTTGCTTACTTTGTAAGAATAATTCACCAAATTCATCAGAAATTATAAAAATTGAATCAGATTTATTAAATTGAGAAATTTCACTGTCAGACATATAAGTTGAAAATAATTTATTCACATGAAGTAATACAGAGTCTATTTCAGATTGAAGTTGATGAATACTATTAATTGGATTCTGTTCAGATATTTTTATGCTATAAGTTGTCCCCATTGTAAATCCTGAAAATGAAATAATTTCAGGTTTATTTTTTGAACAACCAAAAAATATGAGTAATAAAAAAAGAAAGTTCGGAATAAACCGAACTTTCTTAACACATTTAAAATATTTAATGTACATTAAAATTTATCATAAGCAATCATTTCAGGCTCAACACCAATATTATAAAGCATATTATCAACGGCATCAATCATCATTGGAGGACCACACATATAATATTCAATTTCTGTTGGATCATCATGATCATTTAAATAATCATCATGTAATACTTTATGAATAAACCCTGTGGGACCTGTCCAATTATCTTCAGGGTCAGCATCAGATAATGCAACAACATACCTAAAATTTGGAAATTCTGCTAAAATTTTCTTAAAATCATCATCGTAAAACATTTCTCTTTTTGAACGTGCTCCATAATAAAAAGAAACTTTTCGATTAGTTTTTAATGTATGGAATAAATGGAATAAATGAGATCTCATTGGAGCCATACCAGCACCACCTCCAATATAAACCATTTCTTTTTCAGTTTCTTTCATGAAAAATTCACCATAAGGCCCCGAAACCATTACTTTATCACCTGGTTTTAGATTAAATATATAAGTTGAAGAAATTCCTGGAGGAACATCATTCCATAATGGTGGAGGAGGTGTAGCAATTCTCACATTCAACATTACAATATTACCTTCTGCTGGATGATTTGCCATAGAATATGCACGAAATATTGGCTCTTCATTTTTGTGTTTTAAGTCCCAAATATTAAATTTATCCCAATCACCATGATATTCCTTTTCAATATCCATTGTATTAAATTTAATATCGTATTCGGGTATATCAATTTGTATATATCCACCCGCTTGGAAATTTAAGATTTCACCTTTAGGTAATTCTAATACAAGTTCCTTTATAAATGTAGCCACATTTACATTAGACCTAACGGTACATTCCCATTTTTGAATATTGAATATTTCATCAGATATTTTAATTTCCATATCATCACGCACTTTAACTTGACAACCTAATCTCCAATTATCTTTGGCTTCAGAGCGAGAAATATGAGAAAGTTCTGTTGCTAAAATTTGTCCGCCACCTTTAGTAACTTGACAAGTACACATTGCACATGTGCCACCTCCTCCACAAGCAGAAGGTAAGAAAACAGATTTTGAAGCTAATGCATTTAATAAAGTGCCACCTGGCATAACTTCAATACAATTATCTTCATCATTATTGATCAGAATTTTTACCGCATTTTGAGATAATAATTTTTTTTCTGCAATGGTTAATATGGTAACTAAAATTAGAATAATTACAGCAAAAACAAATACAGCACTAATTAATGATAAATACACAATAAATCCTTATAAATTTATACCAGAAAATGAAAGATAAGCCATTGAGATTAAACCCGTAAGAATCATCGTTATACCAATTCCCCTTAATCCTGCTGGAACATTTGAATATTTTAATCTATATCTAATTGCTGCCATTGTAATCATTGCCAATGCCCAACCTGCACCTGCACTAACACCAAATACACATGTTTCGCCAAAAGTATATCCTCTTTCATCCATAAATAATGAAGCTCCTAGAATAGCACAATTAACTGCGATTAAAGGTAAGAAAATTCCCAATGCATTATAAAGTTTTGGACTAAATTTATCCATTATCATTTCTACTAATTGAACCATCGCTGCAATTGTTGCAATAAAAGTTATAAATGTTAAAAATGATAAATCAACATTCTCAAGTCCAGGTATTCCTAGCCATGACAATGCACCTGGATTTAATAAATAGTTTTTAATTACCCAATTTGTTGGTACGGTAATTCCATTAACAAAAATAACAGCTAACCCTAATCCAATCGATGTTTCCACTTTCTTAGATACCGCAAGAAATGAACACATTCCCAAAAAATATGATAACAAAATATTTTCAATAAACATTGCCTTTGTAGCAAGGCTTAAATAATGTTCTAATACTTCCATTTAATCCTCCGTAACTCCAGTAACTGTTTTTTGAACCCATGCAATTAATCCAAGTACAATAAATGCCCCTGGAGCAAGTAACATTAATCCATTATTTACATATCCCATATCATAAATACTTTGTGGTATAAGAGAAATTCCCATTAATGAACCACTGCCTAAAATTTCTCTAAAAATTGAAACCAAAATTAAAATAATACTATATCCAAATGCGTTCCCTACGCCATCTTTGAAAGAATCAATTGGATTATTTTGCATTGCAAATGCTTCAGCCCTACCCATTACAATACAATTTGTGATAATTAATCCAACAAATACAGATAATTGTTTACTTATATCATACATATAGGCTTTTAAAACTTGGTCAATTAAAATTACTAAAGAGGCAATAATTGTCAATTGAATAATAATCCGTACTTTTGAAGGAATCATCGTTCTTAATAATGAAATTAAAAAATTAGAACATGCGAGTACAAGAGTTAATGAAATAGACATCACCAATGCTGTTTCTAACTTTACCGTTACAGCTAATGCTGAGCAAATACCTAAAATCTGTTTAGTTACTGGATTATTATTTATTAATGGATCCGAGAAAATATTTTTGTTACTCATGCTCCAATCTCCAATGATTTAATAAATGGTATATATCTCTTTAAATCAGATTTTAAAAATTTATTTAATCCAGCACCAGTCATTGTTGCACCACTTATGCCATCTACTTTATGCTCAAGTCCGCTTCCGGAAGCTTTCCCCTTTTCAACAGAAACAGACACCATTTGACCCATTTCGTTAAAAATAGTTTTATTAATAAAATTATCTTGAAACCACTTTTTTTCTATTTCAGCACCAAGCCCTGGTGTTTCACCATGTTTATAAAAAGTTATTCCTTTTACTGTATTCATATCGTTAGCGAGTGAAAAATACCCATAAAGTGTGGACCATAACCCTTTTCCAGAAATAGGTAAAATATAAGCTACAATTTCGTTGTTTTTGCTATATTCATATAATGGTAGATATTCTTTATTATTATTTTTATATAGAATTTGCCCTGTTGATTTATCTTCAAACTGATTTAAATCAGTTAATTTTAAATCAACATAACTACCATTTTTTGAAATCACTTTTTCATTAATAAATTGTGAATAGTTTATTATAATTTGTTCAGAATTAATTGTCATAACATCTAATCCTGCACATTTTAAAACATTTTTCTTTCGATCAACTTCAACATTATAATCTTGCTTGTCCTTTAAGCTTGTAGCAGTTAATGATAATAAAAATGCAGCTAAAATTGAAACAATCATTACGAAACGATATGTTTGAAAATCAGAGTGCAATTCGTGCCCTCCTTTTTTTAATATTTCCTTGAATTACAAAATAATCAATTAATGGTGCAAATGCATTTGCAAATAAAATTGATAACATCATGCCTTCTGGGTATGCTGGGTTTATTGCTCTAATAATAACACACATAAATCCAATTAAAAATCCATAAAACCAACGACCTGTATTGGTATGTGCTGCAGTTACAGGTTCGGTTGCCATAAATACAAGACCAAACGCAAAACCACCCATAACAAAATGATAATGAGGAGGTAATGATAACATTGGATTTGAGCTATAAACCGCTAATTGATTAGCTAAAAGTGAAGTTCCTACCATACCAAGAATAACTGCTAACATTACACGCCAGCTTGCAATCCGTGTGACAAGTAAAAATACCGCACCAATTAAACATGCCAATGTCGAAGTTTCACCGATTGACCCAGGAATAAATCCAAAAAACATTTCACTAAGTGTAAACTGCCCTTGTTGCAATAAATTTAAAGCTGTATCACCTTGAACTGATGATGCGGTTAATAAAGGTGTTGCTGATGATATACCATCTACCCATACTAAGTCACCCGAAATTTGAGCAGGATATGCAAAAAAGATAAACGCTCTTGCGACTAATGCTGGATTAAAAATATTATATCCTGTTCCTCCAAATATTTCTTTTCCAATTACTATACCAAATGAAGTAGCTACAGCAACCATCCATAATGGTATTGTAGGTGGCATTACTAAAGGTATCAATATTCCTGTTACAAGGAATCCTTCATTAATTTCATGCTTTCTTACCACTGCAAATATTACTTCCCAAAATCCACCTACTGCGTAAGTAACTAAAATAATTGGTCCAACAATTTTTAGACCGATTAAAAAGTTTTCCATTATTGTTCGAGTTTCATCTTGTTGATACCCAACATTAAATATTCCAAATATAATAGTAGGTAATAATGCAATTACAACAAATATCATAGCTCTTTTTAAATCAACTGCATCCCTTATATGTGGTCCATCTTCGGTAACAGAACTTGGAGTGTATAAAAATGTATCCAACATTTCAAAGATAGGATAAAGTTTTTCAAACTTCCCACCAGATTCAAAATGAGGTTTAATTTGGTCAAGTTTTTTACGAATCATATTATTTATCCCTCCTTCTCAATAAATTCAAGTCCATCTCTGACTATCTTATGAACTGGAAGTTTAGATTGACAAACAAAAGAACATAATGCAAAATCTTCTTCATCACATTCATAAATTCCAAGTTGCTCCATTTCTTCAATATCTTTAGCTAAAATACTTCTAATCAAAAAATTTGGTATTATATCCATCGGTAACACATTTTCCCAGTACCCAAATGGAATAATTGCTCTTAAATCTCCATTTACAGATGTATTTAATGACCATTCTTTTTTAAATCTAAATCTTGAGAAAAAAGTATTTGATAATGTATATTTATCAAACCCTGGTTTTAACCAACCAAGAAACTCCCTTTTTCCACCTTCAGGAATAACGGTTATTTGATTATGATAATAGCCTAGCCCAGAATCTAAATCTACTTTATCACCAGATAATACATCGCCTGAAACAATCCTATATTGTCCTTCATTCAGGTTATTACCTATTATTGATTTTAATATAGTACCTCTTTTAACTTTGGCATAAGATGGTTTTTTTATACCTTCACCTGAAAAAGTAATATATTTTGTAGATAAATATTTTCCTGTTAAAAATTGATGCCCAATAGCTATTACATCTTGAATATCAATATACCATACCTTTTCACCTATATTTATAGGATCGATGTGATGAATTTGAATACCAATATTTCCAGCAGGATGAGGACCATTAAATTCATGGTGTTCAACATTTTTCAATTTAGAAAACACACTATTCTGTTGATTCGTATGTGTTGAAAAATGGATAACTCCATCAGTTAATTTTGATAAAACATCAATCCCCGCTTGTAAATTAGGTTCGTCTTCATTTATTAGATATGAAAAATCTGGTGCATGGGGTGTCGATTGAAATCCTGATATAAATATTGCCTTAGGAATATCTTGTGGATTTGCAATTTTAGAATATGGTCTTTGTCTTAAATAAGACCAACAACCAGATTCTAATAAAATTGGAATTATTTTAGATTTATTTAATTTATTTAATTCAGTAGATGTATAAATTGGTGATTTCAAAAATTCATTAAATTTAGTTGAAGATTCTATACAAATCTCTTCAATCACTCTTCTTTCACCCAACTTAATTGATTTTATTTTTCCTGTTATTGGCGAAACAAATTTAACATCTCCAATTACTTTGTCGAAAAATAAGATAGATCCTGTATTAACGAGGTCACCCTCTTTTACAAGAAGCTTTGGTTTAATACCTTTAATTCTATTTGGATGAATTTTTAATTTAGACTGGCCAGTTAAATCAATAATTGATTTTTCAGGGGCACCTGCTAAAGGTATATTAATACCTTTTTGTATTTTATAATATGCCATTAAAAATTATTTCTTCTATTTTTACGATATAAATATCTCTGCTCTCCCTCATTAAATCTTCTAATTTCATCTTCAGACTCTGGAGTAACAGTTTGCACCTTTTTAGGTTTATTGTTATCATCAAGTGAAACAAAAGTTAAATATGCAGAACCGGTATGTTTTATTTTACCAGTTATAGGGTTTTCTGATTCTATTCTAACACCAACTTCCATTGATGCCCAACCCGTATAATTTACAGATGATTTCATACAAATTATATCACCCATTTTTGCTGGCGCAAGAAAATCTAAATTATCTACAGATGCAGTTACAACTGGAGTTCGTGCATGTTTATAGGCTGACATAGCTGCACATACATCCATGTAATGCATAACTTTTCCACCTAAAATATTACCAAGAATATTTGTGTCATTAGGAAGAACAAGCTCATTCATTATAACCTGTGAATCCTTAACTGATTTCAAATTAAATTAAAATTTTATCTTATCAATAAATTCGAAAAGAAAATCCCACTTTAACCCAAGAACTAAAGTCGGAATACTACAAACAATAATTAGAATGCTCAATGCTGGTTTTGGAGTAATTTTAGAATCATCCTTTGGCTCATCTAACCACATTACTTTTACTATTTTAAAATAATAAAATAAGGAAACAACACTATTTAATATACCAACAACCGCTAACCAGTAAAATGTTTTTGCTTCAATTAATGCAGAGAATAAATATACTTTTCCAATAAAACCTGCAGTAGGTGGTAACCCCGTTAGAGATACTAATAGAAGCACCATTAAAGATGCCATTAAAGGAGATTTATAACCAAGTCCTTTATACCCTTCAATGTCCTCTACTCCGCATTTATTTGAAATAAATATGGCATAGAAAAATGCACCTAAGTTCATAAATAAATATATTACAAGATAAAACATTATTGCTTTAATTGCACTTACTGATAATATTGATGCACTCATTAACATATAACCAGCATGTGCAATACTCGAATATGCTAATATTCGTTTTACATTATTTTGTTGGATGGCTAATACATTTCCGATTGTCATTGTTCCTGCGGCTAATACAGCAATTAAAAATGGCCAATCAACATGTAATATCGGATTAGGATCTGCAAAACCCCCACTTTCAGAAAATAATGAATACATGATTCTTAAAAATAAACCTAAACCTGCAGCTTTTGGAGCAATTGAGAAAAAAGCTGTTATTGGAGTTGGGGCTCCCTCATAAACATCTGGTGTCCAATAATGAAAAGGGACCATTGAAATTTTATATCCAACACCCGCAAGTAACATTAAAATAGCTACATAAATCATAAAATTATCTTCTAATAAGGCAGATGAATTCAAAATAGATTCATGAATTTGATATAAATCTGTTGATCCAGCTAATCCATAAAGCCAACTCATACCATAAAGCATAATTCCTGAAGCAAACGATCCAAAGATAACATACTTAAGTGATGCTTCATTTGATGCTTTATTTCCTTTTTTCATTCCAGCGAGTACATAAGAAGCTAAAGATGCAGTTTCAATTCCAATATAAATCATTATTAAATTTGTAGATGAAACCATAATCATTAATCCAAGCAAAACAGTCATCATTAATGTATAATATTCAGGGTGACCAATATCATCCAATTCTTTTGATGCACTTGAAGCAATTAAAATTAATAAGGTTGTAGAAACAAAAATTAATTTAAAAAATGTTGAAAAAGAATCTATTATATACAAATGAGAAAATATATTTTGATTTATTCCAAATGAGTCCCAAACAAATAAACCAACAAATAAAACGCCTAAAATATTCACAGGTAAGATATGTTTTCTTAATTTTGATGAAAAATCAAGACAAATTGTAGTTAGAATTAATCCAATTACAATTAATTCAGGAATAAAATAACTTATGCTTGGTAAATTAGTCAATTATTAAATTCCCATAATTGGAGTTGACTGAATTAAATCGATTAAATTTGAAAATGTTGGTGCAATCATTTCAATTAATGGAGCAGGATATATTCCTAGAATCAAAATAATGAGTGCAATCGGTACAACACAGACTAATTCTCGTAAACTTATATCTGTTAATTCTTTATATTTTTCATTTAACTTTCCAAAGAATACATGCTGGAATGCCCTTAAAAAGTAAATTGCGTTTAACAGAATACCTAATGTTCCAATAATAGTAAGTATTCTAATAATACTAGATTCACCTGCAAAAGTAGTATCTACACTAAATCCACCTATAAAACATAATGCTTCTGAAATAAAACCAGACATTGCAGGAAGTCCTAATCCTGCAAAAAATGCCATTGCCATTAAAGCTGAATAGATTGGCATTTTGGCACCAAGCCCACCAAAGCCTTGCTTTCCAGCAAGAGCCTTATCTTTATAATCTTTAGGGAAAAATATATATCGATGATGTGCTTTATCATAAATTACACCAACCAATAAAAATAACATAGCTGTAATTGTTCCATGGTTAAACATTTGCATTGCAGCACCATTCATTCCAGCTTCAGCACCTGCTTTCGAATTTGATACTACTGCGGCCATACCTAAAATTACATATCCCATATGACTAACAGAAGAATATGCAACCATTTTCTTTAAATCGATTTGTGCGATAGCATTTGCTGCACCCCAAATTATATTTATGACTCCTAATACAGCCAAAATGGTAGCAAAATGATAAACCTCACCGGGTAATAATGGATAACTTATTCTTAATAAACCATAAGTACCCATTTTTAATAATACACCCGCTAAAATAACTGATATCGCAGTTGGTGCTTCCACATGTGCTAGTGGTAACCAAGTATGAAATGGGAAAACTGGAACTTTAATAGCAAATCCAATAAATAAACACAACCAAATTAAATATTTAATTTGAAAACCCCATAGCGTTGCATCAATTGTTTTAGCAGTATCTATTAAAGCAATTAAATTAAATGTATGTGGATCTGAATAAAAATACAATGCCAACATTGCAAGTAACATAAATACTGAACCAAACAGTGTATAAAGGAAAAATTTAATTGCCGCATACTGCCTTTGAGGTCCACCCCATATTCCAATTAAGAAATACATAGGCAATAACATGACTTCCCAAAATACATAAAATAAAAAGAAATCAAGTGAAACAAATACACCCATCATTCCAGCATCTAAAAGAAGGAATAATGCAAAGAATCCAAATGGTGATTTTGTAATTTTCCAACTTGATATTACACAAATAAAAGATAAGAATGCAGTTAATAACACCATTGGCATACTTAATCCATCTACGCCGATATAATATTGTATATTAAATTGTGGTATCCATTCTTTTTGAACTGTAAAAGCAGAGGTGAGTACAGTATCAGTTGGATTATAATTTAGATATAACCATATACCTAACAATAATTGAATACCCGTTGCAATAACAGCAATCCATTTAAAACCATCCGGATTTTCCTTGCCACCAAATTGGGCAAATACAAGCATTGCCAATGCACCAATAACTGGAATAAAAATAAGTAATGAGAGTATGCTTTCGTTCATATTATAACTTTAAAATGCTTTGAAAATAATAAATATTGTAACAAATCCTATAACACCACCTAATAAGTAGTTTTGGATAATTCCTGATTGTGTTACCTTTAAACCTTGACCAAATTTATTTGTAATCTTACCAAATCCATCAACTAGTTTTTGGTCTAACCAATTGTAATCACTGTAACCTGCACCATCTGAGATTTTCAAGGTAAACCAACCCCAAAAATCAATAAATTTTTGATCATATAAATCCCAATCTATCCAGGAGAATAAATTACAGAACCACATAAAAGGCCTGTATAAAATAGCATCATAAATTTCATCAATATAAAATTTATTATATGATAAATTGTATAATCCAAAAAAGTTTAGTATACCTGCGAGTTTTTCAACATTTACCAATTTATATAAATAAAATATCGTTGCCAAACCAATTCCAATACCTGCAACAGTTAAAGAAATTATCATTGCATCATGATGTGCATGATGAATACCATCTATAACTTGACTCATATTTAACCCTACAACATTAATTCCTTCTGAAATTAAATGGGTAAACCATCCATGACTATCCATTGGATTTAAATTAAATGTAAATGAGAATGCTAAACTTAATCCAGCTAATAACATAAGAGGAAATGCCATTGGTAAAGGAGATTCATGAATTTGGTCATAAACATCTTTTCTTGCAGGTTCGCCATGAAATGTTAAATAAATCAATCTAAACATATAAAAAGCAGTGATTACTGCGGCACCAAATCCTGCTATAGGTAAGATTATTGTCCAACCATGATGTGCATGATAATATGCTAATGTTCCAGCTAAAATCATATCTTTTGATAAAAACCCAGAGAATAATGGTACACCTGCAATTGCCAATGTTGCTATTAACATTGAAGCATAAGTAATCGGCATTTTATTTCTCATACCACCCATATTTGACATATCTTGAGGGTCTGTTTTATGATCGTTTAAATGATGTAATGCATGATGCATAGCATGAATTACAGAACCACTACATAAAAATAAACATGCTTTAAACATTGCATGTGTTGTTAAATGGAAAAAACCAGCCTGATAAGCTCCAACACCAAGAGCCATGACCATATAACCCAATTGACTCACGGTTGAATAAGCTAAAACTTTTTTAATATCTTTTTGTGTAATGGCAATAATTGCAGCACCAAATGCAGTTACAGCCCCCACAACCGCGACGACTTCTAAAGCCTGTGGAGTTAAAAATGGGAATATTCTGACGGTCATATAAACACCTGCAGCAACCATTGTCGCCGCATGAATTAATGCACTTACTGGTGTAGGTCCTTCCATTGCGTCTGGAAGCCAAATATTTAGCGGGAATTGAGCAGATTTACCAATTGCACCACAAAATATTAATACGCCTGCAATAGTGACAATTGTAATATCCGCTGGTGTAAATGATGAGAAAGATGATTGAAATAAAGCTGTTATTCCATCAAAACTTAGTGTTGCTGAGCCTAAACTTGCAGTAAAGAAATAAATTGTCATTATTCCTAAAAACATACCAATATCACCCACTCTATTAGTCAAGAATGCTTTTTTACTTGCATTTGCAGCAGAATCTTTTTCAAACCAAAAACCAATCAATAAATATGAACTTAATCCTACAAGCTCCCAAAATACATACATCATGATTAAATTATCAGCAAGTACAATACCATTCATTGAAAAAGTAAATAATCCTAAGAAACCAAAATATCTAGTATATCGAGGATCACCCTTCATATACTCGGTTGAATATAAATGGACTAAAAATGATACCAAGGATACAACAACCAACATAATTGCAGATAATGAATCAAGTTGGAACCCATGTTCAATTTTAAATGTCCCTAAATCAATCCAATTAAATACTAAATTTGATGTATGTCCATCAGAATGATGAGATATTTCAGAAAATAAATTTCCTAATGCAATACATAAAGTAACAAAAATAAATGATAATGATACCCAGTGGCTATTTCTTCCAATTCGTTTTCCAATTGATAATTGAAAAATAAATGATGCTAATGGTAAAATTAAAAATAATGTAAAAATACTAATTGGCATTCTAACCCTTTAAGCTATCGGCTTCATCAACATCTACTGTGTTGAGATTTTTATACAAATTAATAATAATTGCTAAGGCAATAGCTGCTTCAGCGGCCGCTAATACAATAACAAAGATACTAAATACTTGACCTTCAAGTTTTTCCATACCACTAAATCGATTAAATGCAACAAAGTTTAAATTAGCAGAATTTAAAATTAATTCAATTCCCATTAATATGGCAACGGCATTTCGACGAGTCATTACACCATAGATTCCTAATGAAAATAATATTGCACTAATAATTAAATATGTTGAAAGATTATCCATCAACTATCTTTCCTCGATAAATATGCAGCACCAATTAATGCCGCAAGTAATAATACAGATACAAGTTCAAATGGAAGAACAAAATCATTCATTAAATGAGATCCAATTTTTCGAATCGTTTCATCCGCCTGTGTTATATTTCCTATTTTCCATTCAGTTCTCATAATGACCGTTAATAAAATACTTAATATAAAAACAGCACCAAATGAGGCGAAAAGTTGATTTCTACTTGATGAACCCACTTCAGGGTCATCAATTTTATTTGTTACCATCACACCAAAAATAATTAATACTAAAATTCCACCTACATAAATAATAACTTGGGCGGCTGCAATAAAATCAGCGAATAAAAATATATAAAATCCTGCAAGACCAAATAAAGTAAATAATAATGCAACTGCAGAACGGACTAAATTAGTTGACACCACAACCCAGAAGGCTGAAACTATTGTCATTATTGCTAATCCTGAAAATGCTAAATCACCCATACTAATTCGCTAACTTTTTAATAATTTCTAAATTTTCATCTGATAATAAATCAGCTTCTTTCAATGCTCCTTCTATTTTATTCAAATAGCCACCAGCATCTAATTTTTCTCTCTTTGCTGACATAAACGCTTTTTTTGCTGTTCCACGAGCCATTTTATCAGAAATATCATTTAATATTTTAATATCAGGAACTATCACTGTTACACTTTTTTCAGTTTTTGTTTCAACTTTCCCCAAACTATCTTTTGTATTTTGAGGAACAAGAGTATTTAAAATTTCAGATATATCATCAACCGATTTATCGGCTTCACTCATAGCACTTTTAATTGCTTCAACATACCCTTGTGGATCTAATTTTTGTCGTTTTGCAGACATAAATGCTTTTTTGGCAATACCGCGAACCATTTTATCCGTAATATCATTTAATATTTTAATATCAGGTACAGCATCTGCTTTAGGCTTAGTTTCACTTTTTATCTCTTCAACAGTTTCAATTTTCTCTGAAACAACTTCTTTTTTCTCTTCAGCACCTTCAGGTAAAATTATAAGTGGTGCCTCTCCAACTAATTTTAAAATTCCATCAAAATCAGAAGAATATTTCCCCGCTTTCTCTAAATCAGTCTTAATTATTCCTGCAACGGTTTGAGAATCCTTTTCTAAACGATGGCCTCTTACAAATGCTCGTTTTGCTAATCCTCTTGTTGGTTTATCTTCAATATCATTTAACGAACCAAAATTAAATTTAGGCAATACAGGTGTATCCGATTTTTTCTCGGGCGATTTTTCAACCCCTTTATCAATATCCTGTTGTGCTTTTTCCGCAGCCATTGCAACAAGCTCTAATGCATTATCAAGCTCTTCTGCTCGAGCTTTTTTCTTCTCGAGATATTTTTCTCCACCAACAGCACCTATTTCTTCATCCGATGCAGTTGCAAATTCATACATTAATCCATCTCGTTCATATTTTGCAAATTCATAGTCTATTTCATGTTTATTTGAATTTGGTCCACCTACCATATAAATACATTCTTCTGGACATGGATATGCGCATAAATTGCAATAACAACATTCAGCCATATCAATACTAAAACGAGAGACTAACATTTTTTTCTGAGTATCATTTGAAGTAATACCACAATCATGGTCACTTCCCTTTGGCGGTTTAACTGTTTCAATTTTTATACAATCAACAGGGCAAGCTCTTTCGCATTGCAAGCAACCGATGCAATCATCTATATCTACATGTAATCGTGAACGAATTAAGTTATAATCTTCTTCTTTATATCCAATATTTCGCTCAGGAATTGGCCATTTTTCATGAGGATATTGAAGCGTAGCAACTAATTCCTTGCGGTTATTAAAATGCTTTAAAGAAGCCCTCATTCCAATCACTAATGATTTTACGCCTTCGATAATATTTTTAAAATAATCTTGCATTAATTTATTTTCATTGAATTAAAAAATCAACTCCCATATTGAAACAAATACAACATTGGCTAATGCAAATGGTATAAATACTTTCCAACATAAGTACATTAATTGGTCAACCCTTAATCGAGGGAATGTCCATCTAAACCACATCATTACAAATATTAAAAAGGATACTTTTAATAAAACCCACATTGGGCCTGTAACTGAATTTGTAAAAAATGCTAAAAAGGGTTGTGGTAAATCAAAACCGGGCATATTAACTATCTCAAAAGGTGACAACCAACCACCTAAAAACACCATTGTTGCAACAACGCTTACAATTAGCATATTTGCATATTCACTTAAAAAGAATAATGCCCATCTAAATCCAGAGAATTCTGTCATCCACCCTGCAACCAATTCAGATTCAGCTTCAGGAATATCAAAAGGGGTTCTATTTGTTTCAGCAACGACTGAAACGAAATAAATAAAAAATGCTATAAAAGCAAATGGACTATGCAGAATAAACCATCGATTATCTGCTTGCCATTGTACGATATCATTAATTTGCAAACTACCCACAACAATTATAGCTAACATAAGTGAAAGAGCAATAGGAATTTCATAACTAATCATTTGAGCGGCCGCACGCATTGCGCCATATACTGACCATTTATTATTTGATGCCCAACCTGCAAGAATTACTCCTATGACACCAACTGAACTCACTGCCAAAATATATAAAATTCCAATATTAAAATTTGAAACAATTACATTTTCATACAATGGTAAAGCAATAAATGTTAAAAATGGAGCAAGGAAAATAAAAAATGGAGCAAAAATCATCACTTTTCTATCTGCATCTGCTGGGATTATATCCTCTTTAGTCAATAATTTAATAGCATCAGCTAAAGTCTGTCCAATTCCACCCCAAAATTTACGACCACCTTTAAATCCAAAAATTCCTACTTCCATTGGACCTAATCGATCTTGCATAAATGCAGATACTTTTCTTTCAAAATAAACTGCAATTAATGCATTTACAGCCATTACTAAAAATACAATTAATGCAGGAATTGCAACTGCAATTACCCATATTATTGCTGTATCTTCAATTGGAGCAATGCCCTTTATAAATTCAAATAAATTATTTACAGAGGTCATCGATCAATCTCTCCAAGAACAATATCTAAACTTCCAAGTATTGTAATCACATCTGACATCATCCACCCTTCAGCCATTTCATTAAGGGCTGATAAGCTTGCAAAAGCTGGGGATCTCATTTTAACTCGGCTTGGAATATTTTTACCATTACTCTTTATATAAAAACCTAATTCTCCTCTTGCACTTTCATATCGAGTATAAATATCACCTTTCGGTGGTTTCACTTTTTTAGGAATTGCTTCGTGAACATCTCCATTTGGAATATCAGCCATTGCTTGGCGAATTATTTTAATAGATTCATACATTTCAAGAATTCGAACATAATATCTATCCCAACAATCTCCAAGAGTCCCATGTGTTCCTTCTCCAACAACAACATCAAAATCAAAACGATCATAAATACTATATGGCTCTTCTTTTCGAAGATCATAACTATGCCCAGATGCTCTCAGATTTGGACCTGTTAATCCATAATTCAACGCTACATCTGCTGGTATTACACCTACATCTGCAGTTCTTTCTATGAAAATTTTATTCCCAGTCAAAATTTGGTTATACTCTGGAATTTGAGTTTCAAAATAATCTAAAAACTCTGTTGTTCTTTTTATAAAATCTTTTGGTAAATCATGTGATACACCACCCACCCACATATAATTATATAAGAGTCGAGCTCCACAAAGATATTCAAATAAATCAAGAACTCGTTCTCTATCTCTAAAGCACCATGTAAAAGGAGTTATACCCCCCACATCAAGCCCAAATGTACCTACTGCCATTAAGTGACTTGCTATTCGCTGTAATTCAGCAATAATGATACGAATATATTCCACTCGTTCTGGAAGTTCAATCCCCATCAGTTTTTCAACACCCATTACAAAACCATGGTTCATGTGCATTGCGGCTAAATAATCACATCTATCTGTATACGGAATACATTGTTCATAACTTAAATTTTCACAATGCTTTTCAAAGCATCGGTGTAAATATCCTAAATGCGGTTCAATAAAACTGATAATTTCACCATCGGTATGAATTTTCAATCGTAATACACCATGTGTACTTGGGTGCTGTGGGCCCATGTTCAGAATCATCTCATCACCTTTGATAATTCCAAGCTCTTTTAGATATTCAGTATTCATTCCCAATATGATTTATCCTTTGGAACTGGCATTCCATTATAATAATCTGGCTCTTTATAATCTTTTCTTAATGGAAAACCATCCCAATCAGATGGTAATAAAATTCGTCTTAAATCCCAATGATCTTTAAAAGAAACACCATACAAGTCATAAACTTCTCTTTCCATCCAATCTGCAGTTCTCCAAATTTTCTCTACAGAAGGTACTTCAGGATTTTCCCTATCGACTTCAATTCTAATTTCTAAGCTATGTTTTTTAGCCATTGAATAAAAATTATACGCAACACCAATTGATTTTCCTGCTCCATTATCATACCCTGTAATACAACTTAAGTAATCAAATGTTAAATCTTTATTTTCTTTCAAATCTTTCGCTACTTCAGACCATTTTTCTGCTGGTACTAAAATAATTTCAGTGTCTTCTAAAACAGAAATAGCTTCACCATGATTTGTAGATAACAATTTTTTTATATTATTAAAATCCATTATGCAGACTTTGTATATGGTTTTTCATTTCGAATTTTTCGCTGTAATTCCATAATTCCATAAATTAATGCTTCTGGGCGTGGAGGACAACCCGGTACATACACATCCACAGGTACTATTAAATCCACACCTTTCAACACATGATAACCATGTTGCCAATACGGACCGCCACTGTTTGCACAACTTCCCATTGATATTACATATTTTGGATCTGTCATCTGTTCATATAACCGTTTTACTCGAGATGCCATTTTAAGTGTTACGGTACCCGCAACAATCATTACATCTGATTGTCTGGGTGATGCTCGAGGCATAGCGCCAAACCGTTCTAAGTCATGCCTTGGTGCGGCCGCGGCCATCATTTCAATTGCACAACATGCTAAACCGAATTGAAAAAACCAAGGAGATCCAGACCGAGCCCAATTGACGAGGTTTTCAAGTTTTTCAACAACTACATTGTCTTTATTAAACTTCTCGATAACGGAAAGATCCATTTTACCTCTATTTACCTTTTAAATTTGAGTATCGACCACTCGCGTATTTCACAGACATTTTAACCCAATCCAGGTCACCTTTAATCCATAAATACACAAATCCTAATACAAGGATGAACATAAAGATAAACATCTTTATTAATCCTATAAATCCTAAATCTTGAAATATAACCGCCCAAGGAAACATAAATAAAATTTCCACATCAAAAATGAGGAAACCAAGTGCAATGATATAAAAACGGACATTAAATTTAACCCATGCTGAGCCTTCAGGAACTTCACCACATTCATAGGATTCTAATTTACTTCCGCCTTTATTTTTGGTAGGGGATAATATTGCTTGTAGCAGGAATGGTACTGCAACCAGTACGGCAGCAATGCCGGTAAAAATTAATATAGGTGAAAAATCTTTATACAATAAATTATGACTCAGTCAGAGCATAAAATTTATTAGTTTCTAAATTCAAGAACCAAGACTAATAATGAATTTTTATGATTTTTTTTCTTAACTGTTTAATCTATTATTATAATGTATAATATTTAATCGTTGCAGAAATATAATTGAGGGATTGGTATTTCAACTAAAGTCCAGTTTTTCAACCGCATTTTCCAAATCTTCGTCAAATGTATCTGCATATACTTGTGTTGTTGAGATATTTGAATGACCCAATTGTTTTTGCACTAATCTCAAATTAAAACCACTGGCTTTATACAAGTTGGTGGCGTAGGTATGTCTTAGGCTGTGAATTGAAAATCGTTTTGGTAGCCCTGCCAGTTTCGCCCATTTCTTAAATATTTGCTGTATTCCAGACCGTGTTAATTGCTCCCCTCTTTCTGATGGGAATAAATATTCAGATTTGGGTTGTAAATAATTAATATATTCTTGAATTAACTTCTTTAATTTATTATTAATGGTTACAATACGGTCTTTATTGCCTTTACCATTATATACAACAATTTGGTTTGAACCTCGTTGAAAATGAAGATGTTCAGTTTTCAGATTTGACAGTTCAGCAACTCTAAGTCCACTACCGATAGCAAACTGAATAATAGCTGAATCTCGTACAGGGGCAATATTCCCCTTTGATTTTGCTAAAGTTGAGGCATTATTAAGTGTTGTAATTAATTTCTTAATTTCTAATTCAGATAGATATTTATCGGGTGTAATTATCCATTGTTTTGGCATTTTCAATCCTTAGTTTTTATTATTTATAATTGTATAAAGTGGTAATAAATTGGAGTAATTATTAAGTTCATTTAAGAAAAGTAACTTAAATTAAGGGTACGGTCCCGTTTAATCGGAACACATATTAAAGGAATTATTATGAACGACAGATGGCACTCTGTTAATGAAGTTTGCACTTACTTAGGTGTTAATAAAGAAACTATTTATAGATGGATTAAGGCAAAACAATTCCCTGCACATCGTATTGGCAAATTGTACAAATTCAAATTAGCTGAAATTGATGAATGGGTAAAGAAAGATAAAAGTTGAGCATAATTAAATTAAAACGATTGTCTAAATAAAGGAAAATAATGCCCAGAATATTTGATAATATTGAAAAGAGTTTATTACCAGCACTTAGTGAAACTTTAATCAATTCACATCGTGCAGATTTCTGCGTTGGTTATTTTAATCTAAGAGGATGGAAATCGATTGATTCAAAAATAGATCAATTTGGTGGTGGAGATGGTAAAGAATGTAGATTGCTCGTAGGTATGCAAAACCTCCCGAAAGAAGATTTACAATCCGCATTTAAAATAGTAAAAGACGAAGATGGAGTTGACAATCAGTCAGCTATCCGTCTTAAACGAAAACTTGCAGAGGAATTTAGGCTACAATTGACCTATGGAATGCCCACAGCAAGTGATGAAAAAGGATTAAGAAAGTTAGCATCTCAGTTAAAATCTAAGAAAGTTGTTGTTAAATTATTTCTCAGACATTCACTTCATGCTAAACTCTACTTATGTTATAGAGAGGATGCCAATAACCCTAGAACTGGTTTTGTGGGCAGTAGTAATTTGACTTTTTCAGGGTTATCTTATCAAGGTGAATTAAATGTAGATGTACTAGATTTAGATTCCACAAAGAAATTAGAAGATTGGTTTACTGATCGCTGGAACGACAAATTTGCTTTTGATATTTCAGAAGAACTTATTGAAATTATTGAAAATAGTTGGGCTGGAGAAGAACTTATATCGCCATATCACATCTATTTAAAAATGGCTTACCACTTATCAAGTGAAGCAATTAGTGGAATTACAGAATTTAAAATACCTCGTGAATTTAGAGAAAAGCTTTTTGATTATCAATCGGCGGCAGTGCAAATTTCGGCACATCATTTGCATAAACGAGGTGGTGTATTAATTGGTGATGTAGTTGGTCTTGGTAAAACTTTTATTGCAACAGCTCTAGCTAAAATATTTTATGATGATTTTTCATGGAGAACACTTATCATTTGTCCTGCAAATTTAAAGAAAATGTGGGCGGGTTATTGCGATGATTATTTACCTTTTGCGAAAATACTTTCACATTCTGAATCACAAAATAAATTAAAAGATTTAAAACGATATCAAATTGTTTTAATAGATGAAAGCCACAATCTTCGTAACCGTGATGGTAAAAGATATAAAGCAATTCAAACATATATTTATGAAAATGATAGTCATGTAATTCTTCTATCTGCAACGCCATACAATTTATCCTATTTGGATTTAGCAAGTCAATTACGGTTATTTATTGATGAAGAAACTGATGTTGGAATACGTCCAGAGAATCTACTTTCAGAAATTGGTGAAGTAGAGTTTATAAAACGACATCAATGTCCATTACGTTCAATTTCAGCGTTTGAAAAAAGCAGTAATATTGATGATTGGCGAGAACTTATGAGGCTATATATGGTAAGGAGAACTCGTTCATTCATAAAAGATAATTATGCAAAAATTGATGAATTTGGTAAGCATTACCTTCTTTTCCCAAATGGCAGTAGGTCTTATTTCCCAATACGAATACCCAAAACGGTAAAGTTTAAAATTGATAGTAAGAATCCAAATGACCAATATGCAAGAATGTATTCAGATAAAATTGTTGATATTATTAATAATCTTACATTACCCAGATATGGACTTGGAAATTATATACTTGAACATCCTCCAATACCACCAACTGCAACTGAACAAATACAAATAGATGGCTTATCTCGTGCAGGTAAACGCCTTATCGGATTTTCACGAACTAATTTATTTAAACGAATGGAAAGTAGTGGGTATGCATTTGTTTTATCGGTGATTAGGCAGTTACTTAGAAATTATGTTTTTATTTATGCATCTGAAAATGAATTAGATTTTCCAATTGGTACTCAGGAGTCAGAACTATTTGATACACGGTTTTATGATAATGAAGAATCTGGTGGAAGTAATTCAATATGTTTTAAAGAACTAGACTTTAAGAAACAAGCATCCGAAATATATAAGGATTATAGTGAAAATAAGAAAAATAGATATAAATGGATTAGATCAGATTTATTCAATGGTGAACTTAAACAAGAACTTTATGATGATTCGAAATTATTACTTGAAATATTAAATATAAGCGGAGAATGGAACTCTGAAATGGATGAAAAGTTAAAATCACTTGAAAGGTTACTATCTAAAACTCATCCAGATAAGAAAATATTATTATTTTCTCAATATGCTGATACGGTTCACTATTTAAATAAAGAATTGCAAATTCGTAAGATAAGCAAAATAGATGCAGCTACTGGAGGTGGATCTGACCCAACTGGTTTGGCATATAAATTCAGCCCCAATAGTAATGAAAAAACAGAGATAATAAAACCCGAAGATGAGTTACGAATCTTGCTTGCAACGGATGTTCTTAGTGAAGGTCAAAATTTACAAGATAGTCATATTGTAGTGAATTATGATTTACCATGGGCAATTATTAGATTAATTCAACGAGCTGGTCGTGTTGATAGAATTGGTCAGAAATCCGAAGAAATATATTGTTATTCCTTTTTACCTGCAGATGGTGTTGAACACATCATTAATTTACGAAAACGTCTTAATAGCAGGCTTAAAGAAAATGCTGAAGTGGTGGGTACAGATGAATCCTTTTTCGAAAATGAAGATGAAAAAGCCATTTTAAACTTATATAATGAGAAATCTGGCATTATGGATGGTGATGATGGCGATGATGTAGATTTAGCTTCATATGCATTTCAAATTTGGAAAAATGCTACTGATAATGATACCAAATTAGAAAATAAGGTTAAATCAATTGCAAATGTTAGTCATGCAACTAAAACTCATATTGCAAATGAGAAAAACCCAGACGGCGTTTTAGTATATGTTCAATCTGCATTAGGAAGTGATGCATTAACCTGGATTGATAAGAATGGTAAAAGTGTTACTGAGTCCCAATATAGTATCTTAAAAGCAGCGGAATGTAATCCTGATACTAAACCATTAAAACGAAGAGATGACCATTACGAATTAGAGGAAAAAGGTGTATTACATATTGCACGAGAACAACATTCTGTTGGTGGTCAATTAGGTCGCCCTTCTGGTGCAAGATTTAAAGTTTATGAACGATTAAAATCATATTCTGATGATATAAAAGGACAATTATGGGATTTGCCTGAACTTCAAACTGCAATTGAAGAAATTTATACTCATCCCCTACAGCAATCTGCTACCGATACTTTAAATAGGCAAATGAAAAGTGGAATTAAAGATGATGCCCTATCCACCTTAGTTGTACTTTTAAGTCAAGAAGATAGGCTTTGTATTATACATGATGAAAACAATCCAAGAGAACCACAAATTGTGTGTTCAATGGGTCTTAAATAATAGGAAATAAATGAGTTTACAAACTAAATCTATCCGACAAAAATTAAGTAATTTTGATTTCATTAATTTATTTATTGAAGAATTAGGATGGGATCATTTTACAAATGACTTATCAATCTCAAAAAATAACATCACTTATACCCTCAAGGCTATTGCTCATAAACGAGGGGTGCAAACCTTCTTGTGTCTTCCTAATGCTGATGGAAATATCCCAGACTATCCTATTCGTAAGCAGATTGAATCCGAAGTAAATAAATATGCCAGAGAACATCTCATTATTTTCGCAGATGAATCAGAATCCACACAAATATGGCAATGGGTTTTTCGTAAATCAGGTGAACCTGCACGATACCGCGAATTTAAATATGATGAAAGCCAATCTTTTGAAGGTCTTATTCAGAAATTAGATAATATTGCATTTACGCTTAATGATGAAGAACAGCTGACACTTTCTAAAGTATTAAATAAAATGAAAGGTTTTAATAAAGATAAAGTTACTAAAAAGTTTTATGAAATGTTCAAAAAGCAACATGCATTATTTTTAGATTTTATTGAAGGTGTTCCTATCGAAAAGGATCAAAACTGGTATGCGTCTGTAATGCTAAACCGATTAATGTTTGTGTATTTTATACAGAAAAAAGGATTCTTAGATAATGACACAAATTATCTAAGAAATCATCTTAAAAAGGTGCAAGATGAGCATGGTAACGATAAGTTTCATTCTTTTTACAGGCATTTTCTTATACGCCTATTTCATGATGGACTAAACAAAAAAGAACCACGAACCCAAGAATTAGATTCCCTCCTTGGTAAAATACCTTATCTTAATGGTGGTTTTTTTGATTACCACGAGATTGAACAGAAATATAATGATATAGCAATTCCAGATGAAGCTTTTGAAAATGTATTTCAATTCTTTGACCAATTTGAATGGCATTTAGATGATAGACCATTACAAAATGATAAAGAAATTAATCCGGATGTGTTGGGTTATATCTTTGAAAAATACATCAACCAAAAAGATATGGGTGCGTATTATACCAAAGAGGATATTACTGAATACATCAGTAAAAATACCATAATACCATTCTTATTTGATAAGGCTAAGGAAAAATGTAAGATTGCTTTTGAGGGTGAACGAAATGTTTGGGATTTGCTTATAGATGACCCTGATAAATATTTTTATGATGCAGTTACAAAAGGTATTAAAAATGATGAAATACGAAATACAAATGAAATAGAAAAAGAAACGATATCTCAACTCCCTGATAATATCTCAATCGGTTTAGATACCCAAGCACCAAATCTACTGGAAAGACGAAAATATTGGAACACCAAAACACCGCAAGAATTTGCACTACCAACAGAAATTTGGCGAGAAACCATCGCCCGTTGGCAACGCTATTTTGAAGTAAGGCAGAAAATTGAAAATGGCGAAGTAAAATCTATTAATGATTTAATTACTTACAATTTAAACATCCGGCAGTTTGCCCAAGATGTAATTGAGGCTTGGGAAGGTCCCGAACTCATTCGGGCATTTTACAAAGCAATTACACAAATAACGGTGCTTGACCCAACTGTGGGTAGTGGTGCCTTTTTATTTGCAGCACTAAACATATTAGAACCCCTTTACGAAGCCTGTATTGATAGAATGCAAAACTTTGTAGATGAACTTCCACAAGATGCCAATATATCTAAATTTTCCGATTTTAAAGACATTTTAGCTAAGATTGAAAAACACCCGAATCGGCAGTATTTTATTTATAAATCCATTATTATTAATAATCTCTATGGTGTAGATATTATGGATGAAGCGGTGGAAATTTGCAAACTGCGACTCTTTTTAAAATTAGTGGCACAGGTAGAAACGGCAGATAAAATTGAACCTTTACCTGATATTGATTTTAATATTAGAGCAGGTAATACATTGGTGGGATTTGCCACACACGAAGAAGTAGAAAATGCCGTAACCAAAACTTTTGACTTTGACAATAACCTAGGCAAAATAACCGACAAAGCCGAAGATGTGCAGGCGCTTTACGATGTGTTTTTAGAAGCCCAAATGGAAGAGGACAATTCTGTTGCTGACTTTAAAAAAGAACTGCGAAATAAATTAGATGAACTAAACATCACGCTGAACCACTATTTGGCGGGGGAATATGGCTTTGACCCCAAAAATAAAACCAAATATGACAACTGGCTCAAAACCCACCAACCATTTCACTGGTTTGTAGAGTTTTACGGTATTTTGGCTAATGGTGGTTTTGATGTGATTATTGGGAATCCACCGTATGTTCGTTCATCAAAAGTAAAATCTGAATATACAGTTTTGAATTATGAGACTGAAAATTGCCCAGATATTTATTCGTGGGTTTTAGAAAGAGTAGCAGCACTGACAATTACAAATGGCAGAAATGGTATGATTGTTCCTTTGAGTTTAGGGTTTAGTAAGGATTTCAATACAATCAGAAAAGTGATTTACAAAACAAATTCAGAAAATTGGTTTTCGTCTTATGGACGAATTCCAGCCGCATTGTTTAGCCACGATGTGAGAGTAAGAAATTTCATTCATATAGGTTTCAAAACGAATGATGAGAAACATCAATTTACAAGTCGGCTGCATCGTTGGTTTGAAAACTATAGACCTTTCTTAATTGATTCCCTAACTTATGTTGAATTTCAACCAGAATTTTGGAATAATAAAATCCCAAAAGTTAATACTCAAAATTTAGTTAATACCTTTGAAAGTTTGTTTAAGAAAACCACAAAAACAATTCAAAACTATATTTCACCAAGAAAAACAGAATATAAAATTAACTTTAAGAAAACAGCATATAATTGGTTGAATTTCTGTAATGAATTACCACCGTGTTATGATAATAATGGAGGTTTAATATCCCATACTCAATTTGATTTAATTACTTTCTTTGATGAAAATGACAAAGAAATATTTAACAATCTCCTAAATGGCAAATTGATTTTATTATTTTGGGTGATAACTGGAGATGATTTTCATACTGCTAAATGGATGTTTTCGGAATTCCCAGTTGATTTAGAAATGATACCTAATAATGAATATAAAAAAATTAAAGAGATGTCAGAAGAACTTGAAAATGAAATGAATAAAAATGTTCAGTTTAAACTCAATGCAGGAAAAAATGTTGGTAATTACAATTTAGCAAAATGTAGAAATGTAACCGATAAAAGTGATTTGATTTTCGCCAAATATCTTGGGTTTGAAGATATTTGGGAAGATATTGAACTTTATTACAATCAAATTGTCAGAACGAATTTTAGTGATGAGTAGGGATATGGATGGATATAAATTTGACTTAGAGACACAACGATTTATAATTAATCGATGGGAGTCAGAAATTGGAAGAAGTGTTCGAAAAGAGATAATTAAAGGTATAAAGAATTCAGTTGAAATTCGAGGAATATTAGATAATTATGTTTTAGAACACCCTAAAAACCTTGACCCTTATGGACACCCTATTTATCCAAAATCTGAAATGAAGGAAGATGTATTTTGGGTATTAACACACGACGATTTAAGAGGAATACATTTTTATAATGAAGATTTATCAAATACAAACAGTTTATCCAAAAAGGCTTTTTCCTATGCTTCATTTTATAAATGTGATTTTTCCAATTCCAATTTAGAGAGGGCAGAATTATCTTATGCAAGAGTTGAAAAATGCAATTTAGAATATTCAACATTAGCAGTCTCGGGAGGATTCAATACTCAAATTATAAAATCAAACCTTAGTAATTCTTGTTTGATGCAATGTGGATTTATTAATTGTGAATTTTCTGGGACTGATTTTAGTGGTGCATATTTTGAAAATGCAGTTTTGAAAAATATTGAAGTAGATTATCTTACAAAGTTTGATTTGAACCTTTTTTCAAAATGGCAAGATAAACAAACTCCAAATGAACAAAAACCCGATATTTTAAAATCGATTAGGATTGCATATTCAAATGCTGAATTATGGGGTAAAATGGATGAGTTCTTATTTGAAGAAAAATTGACACATAGAAAATTTATCTTGTGGGAAATACTTAAAAAGAAGAAATCAATAACTAATATTTGGAATTGGTTTTTAAGTTGGTCAAAAGATGCTTTCACAGGATATTCAACTAAACCATCAAGAGTTATATCTTCCGCTGTTGGAATTTCATTAATATATTCGTTACTATATTATTTTTCTGATGTAAAATTTTCAAATAATTCAGAAGTAAATTTTTTAAACTCACTATATTTTTCTTTAACAACTTTTGCAACATTAGGATATGGTGATTTATCATTTGGTTCTTCTCATCCCTTTATGAGATTAATTAGCACAACAGAGGCTTGGGTAGGTGCAATATTTATTGCATTATTTGTAACAATACTTTCAAGAAAGATGTTTCGGTAGTAAATGATGTCTTGGCAGAGCATTACGGTTTTACAGACGAGGAGTTAGATTTTATTATTAATTACGATATCAAATATCGGATGGGGAAAGAACTGAATAATTGATGATTGAAGTATTAAAACTGGTTTTTAAAAAGTGGGTTATATTCCTAATTACAATTCCACCAATTATTAGTTCGCTAACATTTTACTTTCCTGAAAAAAATGGATATGGGTTAAAAATTGTTTATTGGGTATCTGAATATCAATTTTATTTAATGTTGGGGATTCTAATTTTTGCAATGTTTTCAATATTAGTTGATAATTTAAAGAGTGGAAATTTAAACGAAAAAGAAAAACCTAAAAAAGTATTGAAATCACTCCCAGCAAATATTGAATTAGAGACTATTCAAAAAGAAAACTTCGAATGGGTATTTAAAGTTGGTAGATATTTTACACCTGATTCAAAGCCTGAAGAGGATAAATTGATTGAAGAAATTGATATGTCCAAAACAAGGTGCATTAAATGTAAATCTAAAATCAAAAAAGGTGTTTCAGCAGGTTTTTATAATCGTAGAGAAAGATTCGCTCAATGTCCAAACCAAGAATGTGAATTAAACAAAAAATTAGAAAGTGATTATGAATTAGAAAATATAGAAGAACAAGAAAACATAAAATTTATAAGCAGCGTAAGATTGGATTTTGATAAATACTGGCAAATTTATTGTCGTAAGTATAATAAGATTACAAATGGCAAAAATGACGAATTTGTTCAGCCAATTAGAAAGTTGTTCTACAAACTATGATTGAAATACTATGGTTTTACCGAAGAGGAGTTAGATTTTATTATTAATTACGATATCAAATATCGGATGGGGAAAGAGTTGGGTAATGGTTAATTATGAATATTTATTGGAATTTATGTGCAACACACAAAAGCAAATAAAAGTTAACTTATGTTATTACAGGCAGTTACAGGTGTTTTATGTGCAAACCATTATCAAAGAAAGTATCACTGAAAGAATCAAGTAAGGGTGTTACAATTTACTTTGCATTACCAGCGCTTGGTAGTTTGGCAATAATTTTTGGCTGGCTCATCTTAGATAATTAGGAAACAATATATGCAACAGAAATTTGATAAATGGAAACGATGGATGGAAGTAATACGGTCAGAAACGATTCAACTGGAGTTTTTGAAAAGGTTTTATTGGGACTTTCAGGAAGTAATTAAAAGCAACGATGAAATCAATAAACCAAATCCACTCTTCAATTTTTTAAATAGAACCTATGTTGATTCAATAATGACAGGAAAAAGAAGACTAATAAAAAAACAAAATGATAGTATATCTTTCACAGGCTTATTAGAAGAAATTATTGAATCTCCTGAAATATTTACCCGTGATAGATACCACATATTATTTGAAAAAAGTATTCCTGCAATTAAGAAAGAAGTCGATGGATGGTTTGATTCTTATGCGGGGGTTGGGAATGAGTATATTGATAAATCATTTGTGGAAATAGATTTAGAAGAATTAAAAATAGCGGTTAAAAAATGTGAAGACCATATTGATAAACGAATAGTGCATTATGATAAAAGAGAACCAGAACAACCATTGACATTTAAAGAAATTGATGATGTTGTTGAATTGTTAATTGAAAAAATGAGAAAATACTACCTTTTATTTTTTAAAACATCAATTGCCGATTTATTGATTCCAAATTGGCAAACTATTTTTGAAAAACCGTGGGTTAATAATGAAATGTAAGCTTGCAGATTTTCAATCTTAATTCTTAAATGAGGAAAAAATGGCATTACCAATAAATATCAACAAATTATTGAGTGGATCATCCGTAGAATGGGAGCGTCTTGAGTTTAAGAAAGGATGGAATCCGGAAGACACCCTTCATACAATCTGTGCATTTGCCAATGATATTAACAATTGGGGTGGTGGTTACATTATTTTGGGAGTTGCGGAGGATAATGGTCGCCCTGTATTACCACCTTTTGGGTTAAATCCATCGGAAATTGATTCTATTCAAAAAGAATTGATAAACCAATGTCATCGTTTAAACCATTTTTATATGCCGGTTATTCAACCGGAAGTTTTCAAGGAAAAGCATATTCTTATTTTATGGGTTTATGGCGGAGATGAACGCCCTTATGAAGCACCCATTGCTTTAGGAAAAAGGAGCGAAAAAGCAATTTATGTCCGTCGTAGTTCTGCAACTTGCAAAGCCAATGAACAGGAAAAACGGCAATTACAGGAAGTCTCCGTAATCATCCCGTTTGATGATAGAGTGAATCATAATTCCGATATAACTGATTTAAATCTTGGAAACATTCAAGCCTATTTGAAATCTGTCAATAGTAATTTATATGAGGAATCGTTGTCAATTCCTTTTGCTGAGTTATGCCAACAGATGAAAATTGTTCGTGGTCCGTCTGAATATTTGAAACCATTAAATATTGGTTTGTTAATGTTTAACGAACATCTCGAAGACTATTTCCCAGGTGCAAGCATTGATGTTGTAATTTACCAAGACGAAGTTGGAGATAGATTCTCAGAAAAGTCATTTACGGGACCAATTCATCACCAATTGAAAATTGCACTTCAATTTATTGAAACAAATGTCATAAAAGAGGAAATTCAAAAGGTTCAAGGACAGGCAGAAGCAATGCGGTTTTTCAATTACCCTTTTGAAGCCATTGAAGAAGCATTGTCCAATGCCGTATATCACCGAAGTTATGAGCATCAAAACAAGATAGAAGTCAATGTTCGATTAGATTGTATTGAAATAATCAGTTATCCTGGTCCGTTACCCCCTGTAAATGAAAAAACGCTGACACAGAAACGAATTGTTGCACGAAATTATCGAAATCGCAGGGTAGGTGATTTTCTCAAAGAACTTAATTTGACTGAAGGTAGGGCGACTGGGATACCGAAGATTTACAAATCGATTGAAAATAATGGTTCTCCACAACCCACAATCACCACGGATATTGACCACACGCATTTTTTAGTTGTATTTGATATTCATCCATTGTCCCAAGTTGAGGCCCAAGTTGAGGCCCAAGTTGAGGCCCAAGTTGAATTGAGTGAAATTGAAGTAAAAATAATTGGTTATTGCACAGTAAGTCCAAAATCAAAAACTGAACTGGCACGGTTGCTAGGATATGATACTGTGCCGGGGAATCTAAAGAGAGCAGTCAGTAAATTAGTAAAATCAGAAATAATTGAATATACGATTCCATTAAAGGTGAAAAGTAAAAACCAGAAATATAAGCTAACGCCAAAAGGAATAACTTTTTCACGAGTTCAAAAGTGAAATGTATACTTTAGGGAATATTGATTTACTCAAAACCAAACCCATTGCATTATTTTGCTCTGTAAAATGCCCGGGAGATAAGATTTTGAAAACCTACGACCAATGTATAAAATGGCGAAAAGAAGGTCAGTCTATCATCAGCGGATTTCACTCACCAATGGAAAAAGAATGTTTGCGGATTTTGTTAAAAGGCACACAACCTATTATTATTAGTCCAGCCAGAGGAATTTGGAAACGGATACCTAAAGAATGGCAACTACATATAGAAAATGGGCGATTACTGATTATCTCGAAATTCCCTGAAAGTGTTAAACGAATGACTAAAATTACTGCAATGGAGAGAAATGAATTTATAAAGAATTTAGCATCAGATGTTTATATTGCTCACGCTGTTGGTGGCGGGAAATTAGATAAAGAAATGGAATTATAAAGGGAATTATGAAAAACGACCTATTTACATCTGAATCAGTTACAGAAGGACATCTAGATAAACTCTGTGATATGATATCTGATGGATTATTAGATAAATATTTAGAACAAGATCTAAATTCCAGATGTGCAATTGAATGCTTTGCAGTTGGAAACTTACTTGTTATTGGGGGTGAAGTAAAATCGAGTGGAATAGTTGATATTGAAAGTACTGCACGAGAAATAATTAGAAAAATTGGCTATACAAATCCAGACTTAGGGTTTAGTGACCAATGTGAAATTGATGTTAAAATACAGCCACAATCTCATGAATTAAATGAAAATGCTGATGGGCTCAAAGCAGGAGACCAAGGAATAATGTTTGGCTATGCTTGTGAAGGACCTGATTTAATGCCCCTCCCTATTTGGTTTGCCCATCGTCTTACAAAACATTTATCAGAACTAAGGATAAGTAAATTCGATTGGCTTAGACCTGATGGTAAATCTCAGGTAACGATGAGATACCCAGATAATAAAATTGATAATATTGTAATTGCCGCACATCATTCTCCATCAATTGAACTTCCAGAATTAAGAGAATTATTAAAAGTTTCTATAAAAGAAATAATTCCATCTGAATATATTGATAATTCTACTAATTATTATATCAATCAATATTCAACATTTCATGATGGAGGACCAGGTACAGATACAGGCCTTACAGGAAGAAAAATAATAGTAGATACTTATGGTGGTTGGGCTCGGCATGGAGGAGGAGCATTCTCTGGAAAAGATGCGACAAAAGTAGATAGAAGCGGTGCATATATGGCTCGTTATATATCCAAATGTGTAGTTCATTCAGGTTTAGCCAAAGAATGTGAATTGCAGTTAGGATTTGTATTAGGTCAAACTAAACCTGTCTCTATTCGTGTATTTACCAATGGTACTGGAAATGAAAGGGAAATTGAAGAAATTATTAATAATTCATTTGATTTAACAGTTGAAGGAATAATTAAATACTTAAAATTAACTCAACCTATTTATTCAAAAACTGCTTCTTATGGTCATTTTGGGTTTAACACAGCAGAATTGCCATGGGAGCAAGTAAGAGATATAGCATAGATGAGTAAAACTAATAATATAGCATTTTATCTTCGTATTTCAACTGTTCACCAGAATATTAAAGAAGGCTCACTGAAAGCCCAAGAGCAACGATTAAATGAATGGTTAGAGTATAATAATAAAGTAGCCGTTGATAATATTGATAAAAAAATATACGATAATTTCGTTATTTATAAAGATGTTGAATCTGGAGCATCTAAATTAAAAAGAACTGGCTATCAACGAATGATTGCTGATTTACAAATGAAAAAAGTACATGCAATTGCGTGTACTAGTATTAGCCGTTTGAATCGAAATCTTAGAGAATTTTATGAATTATTGGATTTAGCCGAAGATTATCAAATTGATATTATCTCATTAAAAGAGAATTTCGACACATCAACAGCAATAGGTAGAGCATTACTTAAATTTATGCTCGTATTTTATGAATTAGAACGAGAACAAACAGCAGAAAGAGGAAGTGATAACCGCTATGAACGAGCAAAGCGAGGACTTTGGATTACTTCTACAATTATCGGCTATGAAAATGATACTCAAAACCCTGGTCATCCTACTATTATTCCAACAGAAGCAGAGTTAATTAAGAAAATATTCAAATTATATATTAATTCAGGTTCAATTAGTAATGTTCGCAATTTACTAAAACAAAAAGGACTAAAAACTCCTGCAAGAAAACTAACGGGTTCAAATGATGGAATACCTAAGGATTTTGCGGATGAAACAATTCGTAGAATACTTCAAAATAAAGCATATATTGGGGTATTACAATACCAAAAAGGTAATAGAGGAAAAAGTGACCTTCCACCTGGTAAAGCATATGAAGAATTTGAAGGAGTATGGGATTCAATTATTGATAAAGATGTTTTTAATCAAGCAAATGCAATTATCAAATCAAATAGTTTCACTAAAAGAAATGTAATAAAGACGAAAAAGAAAACATTTGAATTATCTGGAATAATATTCTGTGGGAAATGTGATCATAATCCACATTTAATAACAACTAGTGGTACGAGTAAAACGGGTAAACAACACCATTATTATAAATGTAAAAGTTGTTCAACATCCATTCCTGCTAAAAGATTAGAAAAAGCAGTTCAAAATACATTTAATGAATTAGGTGAAGATGAAAAACTTGTAATAAAGCTCGTCAAAGACTATCAATCTAATTTTAATACAGAATTATTAGATTTAGAGGCACGATTGAAAGAATTAAAACTTGAAGAAATTCAGTATGAATCGGAAATAGATGTAGAAATTGAAAATCTTACTAAATTATCTGAAAATAAATTAGAGGTATTTTTAAAGCGAATACAGAAAAACCATGATGAATTAGCTGAAAAGTTAATAATTAATCAATCTGCACAAGCAGAAGTTGAGAATAATATTCATTCAACTAAAATGGATGGGATAGATTTTGACTATCTACAAATTATATTCAGTAATTTATCTAAGATTATGAAAGAAATTCCTGCAAACACCATCAAAGCACTGTATAGTCATATTATTAAATCATTTATAGTATTTGAGGATAGGGCTGAAATGAAAATAACAGACGATGTTTATTCATTTAATTTGGGTACAAAAAAGGGCCACAATGAAAAGTTCGTTGTGACCCCTGTTGAGCGGGATGGACGAGAATCGAACTCGCAACTTCCGGCGTGACAGGCCGGTGCTCTAACCAAGTTGAACTACCACCCCTAAATTTTATCTGAATTATTTCCAGATTTATACATAATTGATATTGGTATAATAACACAATATCCAAAAACTAAAACAACCGGAGATAATTTGACAGCCTGAAAACTCGTTGTATCTCCAGTCCACATTAAATAATACCCAAGTAAAATTGTAAATACACCCAAACCAAAAAGCATATAATTCACAGATGAAAAATCCCATGAATCAAATAATTTTGTGTACTTTTTACTCCGTTGCATGAGCATATAATTTAAAGGACTTTAGAAATTCAAACCAAACAAATCAATTAAAAAATTAATAATTTTTTTTAACCTTCTGCATTGGTTATACTTTTACTTTCAATTTAAATTCTGACCCTTGACAATGGAAAAAACAACCAGTTACAAAAATTTAAAACTTACAATTGGAATCCTTTTATTCGGAATGATTATTGGGGTATTAATTACAATCAATATTGTCCTATCCTGGAAAATAGAATGTGATAACCTTGATGCACAATTTGTAATCCCCAAAGGAGCAAGTGTTAAACAAGTGATTGACTCTCTTCAAACAAAATCTTGTAATTTTAATGAAACCGCTTTTAAAGCAGGATTATATTTAGTTGGCAAAACAAAATCATTATTCCCGGGAAAGTATCAATTAAAAGGAATTAGAGATATTAATGATTTAATAAAACGAATTACCGCCCCATCTGGAGAAAAAATAAGAGTCACCATAATTGAAGGTTGGGAATTATACAGGATCATTGAAGAAATTGACTCAAAAATGAATATTGATTCTTATAAATTTACTCAATTATGCAATGATCATAATTATATTTCTACTTTAGATATTCATGCACCATCATTAGAAGGGTTTTTATTTCCAGATACTTATTATTTTTTATCTTCTAGTTTAGAAGAAGATATTATTGAAACTATGGTTAATATGTTCAAACACCACTTTTCTAAATCACTACATTTTATGGCAAAACGAAGAGAAATGACAATGTTAGAAGTCGTTACAATGGCATCAATAATTCAGGGGGAAGCCATGTATAATAGTGAAATGAAAAAAATATCCTCTGTGTATCATAACCGAATTAAAAAAAATATGCTACTTCAAGCAGATCCAACAGTGCAATACATTGTACCCGGAAAAAATATAAAACTTTATTATAAACATCTTCGAATTGATAATCCTTATAATACCTATAAATATAAAGGATTACCTCCTGGACCAATCAATAGCCCCGGACTTGAAGCATTAAAGTCTGCGGTAACACCATTAAATACCGACTATATTTATTTTGTGGCAAATGGTACAGGGTATCATACTTTTACAAAAACAATAAAAGAACATAATAAAGCTAAAAATGAAATAAAACGAAAGAAAAAGAAATCAAAATGACTTTATCTCAATTAAATCCCGAACAAAAAAAAGCAGTTGAATATATTGGTGGTCCAATTCTCATATTTGCTGGTGCAGGAAGTGGAAAAACGCGTGTACTCACACATAAAATTGCTCATTTAATCGAAAATGTTGGATTACCTCCTCAACATATTTTAGCTGTTACTTTTACAAATAAAGCGGCTAAAGAAATGAGAGAACGAATTGGTAATCTTCTCCCCCATATTCCATCAAATTTAATTAAAATGGGGACATTTCACTCCCTTTGTGCACGAATTTTAAGATTAGAAATTTATAGATTAGGTTATACAGCTGGATTTACTATCTATGATCAACAGGATGCACGCACATTAATAAAAAAAATTATTAAAGAATTAAATTATAATACACAACAATTCAATCCAAATTCTATAAATGGATTTATCAGTAAATTAAAAAATAATCTTATTTTAGTAAATGAATATCAATCATCGGCATCGGGCTTTTGGGAGGAAAAAGTATCAAAGATTTATACGGAATATCAAAATCAATTAAAGAAAAATAATGCGGTGGACTTTGATGATTTAATATTACTCACAATTGAAATATTTCAAAAATTCCCTAAAGTCTTAGAACAATACCAAGATGAGCACCAATATATTTTAGTCGATGAATATCAAGATACAAATGCTCCTCAGTTTACTTTTATCAAACTTTTAGCAGAAAATAATAATGAAATTTGTGTAGTTGGAGATGATGATCAATCTATTTATGGTTGGCGGGGAGCTGATGTACAAAATATTCTTGATTTTGAAAATATATTTAAATCCTCAAAAATTTATAAATTGGAGCAAAATTATCGCTCTACACAAGTGATTTTAGACGCTGCGCATGCAGTAGTACAAAATAATAAAACTCGTTCACCCAAAAAACTTTGGACAGAAAATAAAGGTGGAAGTTTAATTACATTAAATGAATATAATGATGAACGAGAAGAAGCAAAAAAAATTATATACAATATTCAAATACAGTTTAAAGATGGAAGAGCATTTAATGATTTAGTTATTCTATATAGAACTAACGCTCAAAGTAGAGCAATTGAAGATGAATTACGAAAGCAAGGGATTCCATATAAAATTATTGGAGGAACTAAATTTTATGACCGAAAAGAAATTAAAGATTTACTCGCATACCTTCGGTTAATTGTAAACCCTCATGATGATTTAAGCTTTGAACGAATTGTAAATTTTCCTCCAAGAGGTTTAGGAAAAACAACAATTGACAAACTAAAAGAACAAGCAAAAATACAAAATGTATCGTTACTAGAATTGACAAAAAATCAATTTTCTGCCGGTTCTAAACAAACAAAATCAATTTTAGCATTTAGCGAATTAATTAAAATTTTAGAAAAAAATAGTACAAATAATTCACCATTAGAAGTAATAAAATTATTAATTGAAAATATTCGATTAGAGAATTATTATCTCGATCAAAATTCTGAGGAAGCTGAAGATAGATGGAATAATGTTGAAGAACTTGTTTCAACATTAGCGGAATATTCAGAATTAAACCCTAAATCATTATTAACTGATTTTCTTGAAGAAGTTTCTTTACTTACAGATATTGATAGATGGAATGATGAAAATTCAGCAGTTACACTCATGACGCTTCATACAGCAAAAGGTCTAGAATTTCCTGTTGTATTTATTTGTGGGCTTGAAGAAGGACTATTTCCATTGGCCGGCGCTCTTGAGGAGGAAGATGAACTTGAAGAAGAACGCCGGCTATTTTATGTAGGTTTAACACGCGCAATGGAAAAAGTATTTTTAACACATACCCAAACTCGTCGTCGATTTGGAGGCACCCCAACTTATATGCGACCATCTCGTTTTTTAAATGAAATTCCTTACCATTTAATTGAGCAAATTAAAAAGAAATCTTATTCAAAAAATATTCAATCAACACATTTCAAATTTGAACCATCACTCCCTATCCGTACAAGCCAATATGACTTACAGATTGGGAGTAACGTTAACCATAAATTATTTGGTCAAGGAGTAATCCAAAATATCGAAGGTTCTGGTGATGAAGCCAAATTAACGATTCGATTTACGGGAAATCAAATTAAAAAATTAATTCGTAAATATGCTAACCTATCCTTTAACTAATCTCTTATTTAATGATTTCTATTTCGAATAAATGCTGGTACATCTAAATCATCACTAAATACAGGTATCTCTTCTTGTTTTTCTAAAATTTCAGAAGATGATATTTCAGATGATTCTTCCATATTCTCCATTTGCTTACGCCTATACATTGGAGTGATATCATTAAATTGTTCTTTTTCTTCAATTGTTGGTTTAGGTTGATTATAATCTAACTCAATTAATGGTCTTTCACTAAAGCTATTCATTGGTTGTGGATCAGTATTCTCTTGATTTAATCCAGTCGCAATAACAGTAATTCTTATTTCATCATCCAAAGATTTATCAATTACACAACCGGGAATAATATTTGCATCTTCACCTGCTTCTTCATATATAATTTGTGAAGCATCATTAATTTCATGAATTGTTAAATCTTCAGGTCCTGTAATATTAATTAAAATCCCCTGTGCACCTCTAATGCCAACATCTTGAAGAAGTGGTGAATTAATTGCTTGTTGAGCAGCCAATATTGCTCTTTCTTCACCTTTTGCAACTCCAGTTCCAAGTAAAGCATCTCCCATATTTTGCATTATTGTTCTCACATCCGCAAAATCTAAATTTATCAATCCAGGAATATTAATTAAATCTGATATTCCACGAGTTGCTTGATGCAAAATACTATCAGCTAATTTTAAAGAATCTTTAAATGTTGTTTTAATATCAGTGATTGATAATAAAATTTCATTTGGTATGACTAAAAGCGTATCACTATTTTTCTTTAATTCAGAAATCCCATCCTTTGCTCTATCTGTTCTTTTTGGCCCTTCAAATTTAAATGGCTTTGTCACTATCGAAACGGTTAATGCACCAGATTCTCTCGCAATCCGAGCAATTTCAGGTGCTGCTCCTGTACCTGTTCCACCACCCATACCTGCTGTGATAAATACCATATCTGCACCCGCAATTGTTTTTGTAAGGACATCGTAGTTTTCTTCCACCGCTTTTCTACCGACTTCAGAATTTGCACCAGCTCCTAATCCTTTTGTTAATTCCTTACCAATTTGAATTTTAGTTTGAGAATTATTCCCCTCAAGATCTTGAGCATCCGTATTTATAGCAATAAATTCAACACCTGTCAAATCATCAACTATCATTCTATTTAAAGCATTACCACCAGCTCCTCCAACTCCTACAACGAGTATTCTAGCTTTTTGGTCTATTGATTCACATGGTTCAAATAACATGTTTTCTCCTCTTATTGGTTATTATTAGTTAATATTATATTAAATTTTTAAATACATTTTTTACTTTACCTATTACAGTTTCCATTCCAGGTAATTTTTCAAAAAATGATTCTTCTTCACTTACTGAATCTTTATTATTCATTTCATATTGAATTAATCCCAATACCGTTGCCGATTCTGGATTTTCAAGTATATCGCCAAACCCACCTGTTATTATAGGGTTAGCAATTTTAATAGGCTGTTGAAAAACATCAATTGCAAGGTCACTCGTATTATGTAACAAACTACCACCACCTGTCAAAATAACCCCAAAAGTTAAAAATCTTGAATTATCCTTCTTCTTTATTTCAGCAGAAGCCATGGCAAGAATTTCAACTAATCTAGGCTCAATTAATTGAGCTAATTCTTTTTGAGAAATAAGCCGTCCATCACGACCTCCTATTCCTTCAACCTTTATATTTTTTTCATCACTTGCTAGAGCTGACTTTGCACAACCATAATTTTTCTTTAATTCTTCTGCTTGTTCAAAAGTAGTTTGTAATCCGTGGGCAATATCTGATGTAATATTATTTGACCCAATTGGAACAATACCTGTATGTCGAACACCATTATTATGATATACAATTACATCTGTAGTTCCACCACCAATATCAACTACAGCAGCACCTAAATTCTTTTCATTAGGATCTAATGTAGATTCAGCGGATGCTAATGGATTTAATACAAATTGCTTAATATCTAACCCTGCATTTCGTAAACACGTTCGTATATTCTTTTCATTTCTAACATCACTTGTCACTAAATGAACACTTGCTTCCAACCGATGTCCAATCATACCTAAAGGATCTTTTATCCCCTTATGGTCATCCACATTAAATTCTTGTGGTAAAACATGAAGAATACTTCTATCCACAGGTAATGTGACTGCTTTTGTATGTTCTAAAACGCGATTAATGTCTGATTGAGTAATTTCTCTCTCGTTCATTAATTCTGTTCCTGGAGAATTAACAGTAATCACACCGGTATTATTTATTCCTCTAATTTGATGCCCTGTTATTCCAACTATAATATTTTCAACTTCTACCCCAGCTTGTTGCTCTGCAATTTCAATAGCCTTTTCTACCGACTCGGCAGACTTGGTAACACTTTCAACTATTCCTTTTTTCAAACCATTATTTTGAGTTTTACCAAAACCTAATACTTTAAATTCGGTATTATTTAATTCTTCAGCAATTAGCACTCTTGTCATTGTTGTCCCAATATCTATACCGGTAATTATATGTTGGCGTTCTGTATTCATGATTTTATATTTTTATTTCGGTTACAATTAATTGATTATTTACTCTTAAATCTAAAATTGAATAATTATCAAATGTATATTTAATTTCTTTAAATTCTTCTAAAATTTTAAAATGAAGATTTAAATTATTTTCTTTTGCAATAATTTGTGTATTATTTGAAAAATTCATAAATACATCACCGTCGCCTTTAAAATCAAAAAAAGTAATATCACCAAAAATTGTTGGATAATTATTTCTTAATTGAGATAATTCATAACCGAATTTTGAAGCAAATTCTATTGAATTTATTTTATTTATAAAAATTTTATTATTTAATATCAATTTTGGTAGAAAATAATATTTTATTGCAGATTCTATTACAGGTAGTTTTTCACCATTAATATCAAAAATATATTCATTTTCATTATATACTAAATGTACAACAGGGTCATTCTCAATTATTTCTACAATTAATGTTGAAGGGAAAATCCGGCTAATTCGGCAATATTTAATAAAGTCTATTCCCATTATTTTATTTTGAATTTTACTTATATTAATATTTAAAAGATCATCATTTTCATTTATATTAATTTGACTTTTAATTTCTTCCGTTTTAATATATTGATTTCCAATAATATTAATTTTTTTAATTTTAGTAAATCCTATTAAATCAGAATAATTATAAACGGAGATAATAAAAAAGAGACTTATTCCAACAAATGAAAATAGTTTAATATTTTTAATTAATTTTTGTGAATTAACCAATTCCATTTCCTACAAGTTCATTCATTGTTTTTTCATTAAATCCTAATAATTTAATTTCTAATTTTAATTCTATATTAAATTGCTTTTTAACTTGTGATTTTGCTTTATTAATCAATTTTATTACATCAGATGCTTTTGCATCTCCTCTATTAATTATAAAATTCGCATGCTTTTCAGAAATTTCTGCATTGCCAGATATACTTCCTTTTAAATTTGATTTATCAATTAAATATCCAGCAGCCATCATTTCGGACGGATTTTTAAAAATACTTCCCGCTGACCTAAATTTTAAAGGTTGACTCAATTTTCGTCTTTCAGATGCTTCTAATTTTTCAGAACTAATGTCTTTCTGATTTACTTTTTCTCCTTTAAATTCCGCTTCTAATAGAATTTCATTTTTAGGAAATGTAGAATAACGATACGAAAAATTAATATCACTTTGTTGATAGATTTTTTCATCACCGGTCATTGTTAATACAGTTGCGGATTGTAGTAAATTTGAAATTTCCTTTCCATATGCGCCTGCATTCATAACTAATGCACCACCAACAGTTCCAGGAACACCAACAAGCCCTTCCATCCCTCCAATACCTCTTTTTCCCACCTCTTTAACTAAATGTCCCAACATTACCCCGCTTTCGCAAGAAAATGTATTAGATTTCCGAAATACTAATTTTTTAAGAGATTTTGCAAACGAAACTACAATCCCATCAAACCCTTTATCTGATACTAATAAATTTGAACCACCCCCCATAAAAAAAATAGGGATAGAATAATCATTTGCAATTTTCAAAATCTGTCTTAGATGCTCTCTTTCAGGGTAAATAAAACAGGAAGCTGGCCCACCAATACCAAAAGTTGTATGTTTACTCATCGGTTCATTTAAAAAAACTCTTTCAGGTGCAATACTTACAATTTTATTTAACAATATTTTTTTCAATTTGAAATCTCCTTAGAAATATTTTCTATTTGTCTCCAAATATCACCTGCCCCCATAGTTATTATTAAATCGCTAGGTTTATGTAATTCCTTAATCTTTTTAGGAATATCATTTTTATCAGAAACTAATAATATCTTTGTGTGACCAATTCTAGCTAATTCATCTGTAATTAATTTAGTACTTACCCCATTAATTGGTTTCTCTCTTGCGGGATATATATCAGTAAAAATTGCAATATCTGACTGTGTAAATGCATTTGCGAAATCTTTATAGAAATCTCTTGTTCTTGAAAATAAATGAGGTTGAAATATAGAAATTAATCGATTATCCCATCCATTTTTAATTGACGATAAAGTTGCTCTAACTTCCGCTGGATGGTGTGCATAATCATCAACTAATATTGTTCCATCCATTAATTTTTCAACAACTTCAAACCTTCTACGCACTCCATTATATTTAGCCAATCCAGACTTAATCTTTTCAATTGGTATATTTATTTCATCTGCAATCGCAATCGCACCAAGTGCATTCTGAATATTATGTACTCCAGGTGTATTTAAAATAATTTTTTCAATAAATTGACCGTTTATAATTAAATCAAATTGAGTTGTAAGTTTATTAAATAAAAGATTTTCGGCTCTATAATTTGCATTTTCATGTATTCCATAAGTAGAGACTGGTCTTTTAATTTTAGAAATAATTTCACGAGTATTTTCATAATCAATACAAACTGCAACCTTACCATAAAATGGAACTGAATTTGCAAATTTAATAAATGAATCTTGTAAATCTTCTAAATTTTCATAACAATCTAAATGTTCTAAATCTAAATTATTAATTATTGAATATGTTGGTGAAAGTTGTAAAAATGTTTTATCAAATTCATCGGCTTCCACAACAATTATATCACCAGAACCAGAAATAGCATTTGAATTAAATTTATTTACAATTCCACCAATTACCAATGTGGGTTTAACTTTTGCTTCTAATAAAATATTTCCTAATAAAGATGATGTTGTCGTTTTCCCATGTGTACCTGAAACTCCGATGCTAATTTTCTTTAATTTCATTAATTCACCTAACATTTCAGCTCGACGAATCACAGGAATTCCTAAATCTTTTGCGTATTTTACTTCAGGGTTTTCATAATTTACCGCCGAAGAATAAACAAGTACATCACAATCATTTATATTATTAGAATGATGACCAATAAAAATAGATAGACCTAATTTTGTTAAATGTCTAGTTCGCTCAGAATCTCTCATATCTGAACCGGAAATTGAAAAACCTAGGCAATGTAATAATTCAGCCATCCCACTCATTCCGACACCACCAATTCCCACAAAATGTATTTTTTTTATTTTTCCAAACATTATGCTGCAATTTCCAAAATTTGAGTTACGATGTCATCTGTTGCATTTAATTTTGCAATTCTAAGTGCATTTTTTTCTAAATCAATAATTTGAGATGGGTTATTTTTTAATTCAAAAATAATATTCTCTAACTCACCAGTATGTAGATTTTCTTGTAATACTACCTTTGCTGAATTTTCTTGTTCTAATGCTTGCGCATTATGTAATTGATGGTTTCCAGCAGACTGAGGAAATGGAATTAATACCATCGCTTTTCCACATGCAGTTAGTTCTGATATAGAAATTGCTCCAGCTCGACAAATAACTAAATTTGCAGATGAATACGCCATTCCCATATCATCAATAAATGCAGTTAAATAAATATTAGGATGAGATATTTTAACTTTTAATTCCTCTATTGAATGTTTACCACATTGCCATAAAATTTGACAATCAGCATCTAGATATTTATTATAATTTTTAATTAAATAATCATTTATTGGTTTAGATCCTTGACTACCACCCATAAAGAAAATTGTAAATTTATTTGAATCTAAATTCATTTTCTTTTTTGCTATCGAACTATTGATCTTTTTTATTGAATCTCTAATTGGATTTCCCGTCAAAATAAAATTATTAGATTGAATAAACTTTTTAGAATTTTCGTATGCTATACAAACTTTTGTTGCCTTTTTTGAAAAATAGCGTGTTGTAATTCCAGGATAAGAATTCTGTTCGTGTATTAATGTAGGTATATTTAAAATAGATGCACATAATAATGGAATTCCCGACGAGTATCCTCCAGTTCCAACCACAACCCGTGGTTTTCTTTTTTTAATTGTTATAAATGCAATAATAAATGATAAAATAAAACGATATGGAAATAATATATTTTTTCCTATTGACTTAAAATCTAATCCTCGCTGTATTCCTCTAATATTTAATAATTTGTAATCCAAATTATTATTTTTGAAAATATCTGACTCAATCCCAAATTTTGATCCAAAGTATAATACTTTGGCTCCCATTAATGATAATTTTTCACCAATTGCCATCGCTGGAAATAAATGGCCACCCGTACCTCCACCTGCAATTAATATACATTCATTTTTTATAATTGATTTAAAAGCCATGTTTTTTTATTTCATTTGAAACATTAAATAATAAACCCACCATAATAAAACTAACTATTGTATGTGAGCCACCATAACTAATAAATGGTAAAGCAAGCCCCGTAGTTGGAAGCAATTTTACAACATAACCAATATTTATTATTGTATAAATAATAAAATTAATTGATATTCCTAAAACTAAAAACATAGAAAATGGTGATGGTGCTTTTTGTGCAAGTTGTACTCCTCTTATAAACAAAAAAATAAATGCAAATAAAACAGCCATTTCACTTAAAAAACCTAATTCTTCACCAATTACAGAAAATATAAAATCCGATTGAATTTCAGAAATAAACCCCTTTTTTATTAATCCGTCTCCAAGACCTTTTCCAAAAAATCCAGCACTTCCCATTGCCATTATTGCTTTATCAACCTGATCATTTGAATCGCTATTTTCATTTAAAAAACCTGTTAATCGTGCAATAATATAAGGAGTTTTGTAAATCTTATAAATTGCGAATGGAAGCGTTGATAAAGCTATACCACCAATATATTTAATATTTAATCCACCGATAAAAAGCATAATCAAAAGAATAATTCCAAATACAATGGTTGTTGAAAAATCAGGTTGTCTTAATACGGATAAAAATAATATACCAACTGTACATAAAAATGGAATAAGCACACCTTTTAATTCATTTATATTTTTACGATATTTATCCAAAAACCATGAAATATAAATTATTAATGCTAATCGACCAAAATCCGAAGTTGTAATTTGCTTAGCACCATTACTATAAATTAACCACCGAGATGAATCTTTTGTTGGGTTTAATAATATGCCTATTATTATAATTAATATTCCTAATAATAATATTATTTTTGAATACTTTTTAATTAAAGAAATTGGAGTCACAAAAGAAATATAAGCAAAAACTAATCCTGCTGTAATCCAAATTAAATGACGAAATAAAAAATATGTTGTTGGTTGAAGGCTATTTTTTGACATTAAGGTACTTGCACTATACATTACAACTGTACCAAATGCAATTAATGTAGTTAAAACAATAAATATATCTCTTTCAATTTTAAGTATATTATATTTTTTATTTAACATATTTAATTTTGAAATTCATTTAATATATTTTTAAATGTATCACCCCGTTCTGCATAGCTATTAAACTGATCAAAACTTGCACATCCTGGTGATAATAATAACACATCGTTTTCATTTGCTAAATCAAATGCTGTTTTTACTGCTTTTTCAAAATGAGGAATAACTAATTTATTGCTAAAACTATCTAATTGATTATAAATTGATTGAGCAGACTCACCATAACAAATAATTTGTTTTACCTTAGAATTTAGATTTAAATTTTTAAAATTAGTATTTCCTTTATCTTTGCCACCCAAAATTAAAATAATGGGATTTTTAAAACTGCTAACCGCTGTATTAACAGCATCCAAATTAGTAGCCTTAGAATCATTATAGCAATTTATTCCATCAATTCGGCCTATAAATTCAATTCTATGCGGAACAGGATTAAAATTTATAATAGCTTCCCTTATCGATTCTTCATTTATCCCAAAACATTTCGCCATTGTTGCTGATGCTAAAATATTTTGAATATTATGATTACCAATTAATTTGCATTCATTTAAAAAATAAAGAGGAATATGATTATCCTTTTCAGAATAATATACTTTTGTATTATTTAAATGAAATGGAGCCCGAGTTTCCATATTCAAGGAGAAAGGGATATAATATTCAAATGTATTACTATAATTTTTTAAAAGTATTTCATCATCTGAATTATATACGAAAAAATCGGACTCCTTTAAATTTTTAGTAATATTTAATTTTGCATCTATGTAACCTTGATAATTATCGTATCGATCTAAATGATCTGGCTTAATATTTAATATTGAAGAAACTTTTGGTGAAAAATGATATATATGCTCTAATTGAAAACTACTAACTTCAACAACAAATACATCTGGTATAATTTCTCCTAATAATTCATTTAAAACAATGTGTGAAAATGGAGTTCCTATATTCCCAACAATTTGAGACCTTAAATTGCCACAAATACACATTTCATGCAATAACATTGTAGTGGTTGTTTTTCCATTTGATCCTGTTATCGCCATAATTGGCGTTTCTGTAAACCATGATGCCAATTCAATTTCACTGATAATCGGAATTTTAAGATATTTAGCTTTTTGAATAATTTCAATTTTATCCGAAATTCCGGGTGAAATTATAATCAGCTCACAATCAAGAGCCGTTTTAGTATGTCCACCAAGTTCATAATTACAATTTATTTCATTAATATTAACGAATTCATTCATATCTGTCAAAAAAGGAATAGCACCAATATGCAATAATAAATTAACAGATGCAATGCCACTTTTTCCTGCACCAAAAACAGTTACTTTTTTACCTGATAAATTAATATTTAATTTATTTTCAATGTTCATTATTGAACTTTAAATGTTGTTAAACTAAGTAAAGCGAGTAAAATTCCAATTATCCAAAATCTTACAACCACTTGATTTTCATGCCACCCACTTAATTCAAAATGATGGTGAATTGGAGTCATTTTAAAAACCTTTCGCCCAATTCCATATTTTCGTTTAGTATATTTAAAATATGAAACTTGAAGAATGACGGATAATGATTCTATTACAAATACACCTCCAATAATTATTAATAAAAATTCTTTTTTTAATAATGTTGCTAAGGTACCTAATGCTGTTCCCAATGCGAGAGAACCTGTATCGCCCATAAAAACCATTGCTGGATGAGTGTTATACCATAAAAACCCAATACAAGCACCAACCATTGCCAAGCAGAAAACAAATAATTCTCCTGTTCCAGGTAAATACATAATATTTAAATAATTACTAAAATCAAATCGACCCGTTGCATATGCTATTGCACCAAAAACTAATGTACTAATCGCAACCAAACCCGTAGCCAGACCATCTAATCCATCTGTCAAATTAACTGCATTTGAAGTACCTAAAATTACCAATACAATCAATGGAATATAAAATAATCCTAAATCTATAACACCATTTGCAATAAAAGGTAATGAGGTTGTAGTTCTAATTTGAGCGCTTTCTGGAAAATAATATAATGAAAAGGCAACCATTAACCCCGCAACTAACTGTCCTAACAGTTTATATCTTGCTATTAACCCTTCTGGATAATTTTTAATAACTTTTAAATAATCATCTATAAATCCAATAATTCCCATCCATAATGTAGCAGTTAAAATTATCATTATATATTTATCATCTAATTTTGCCCAAAGAAGTGTGGGTACAATTATAGAGACAAGGATAATTATTCCACCCATCGTAGGTGTACCTTGTTTTTTTTCATGTGATTTGGGGCCTGCGTCACGAATAACTTCACCAATTTGTTTTGACTGAAGCATTTTAATTATCATCGGTCCAATTAAAAAACTAATAATTAATGCAGTAATTGCTGCTCCAACAGCTCTAAACGAAATATACTTAAACACATTAAAGCCAAAGAAAAATTCATGTAATGGATATAATAGATGATAAAACATTAATTTATTCCTTCTATTATTTTTTCCATTCTCATACCTCTAGAACCTTTCACATAAACTAAATCACCTTTTTTAATTACATCATTTAAAAAATTAATTAATTTATTATGCGATTCAAACCAAAATGAATTTGAATTTTCATTCAAAATAGACTGAACATTTTTCATACACTTCCCAATTAAAATTATCATGTCAATTTGTTCATTTAATAAAAATTTAGCAATTTTTTCATGGGATTCTTTTTCAATATTTCCAAGTTCAAACATGTCTCCTAAAATAGCAATTTTTCTGTTTGATTCGCTTTGAATTAGCCTATTTAATCCAGTAATCATAGAAGTTGGATTTGCATTATAAGAATCATCAATAATCTTAATACCATTTCTATTTATTAACTGACCTCTCCCGGTAGGTAGTTTGAAACTTTCAATTCTCTTAATAATTTTATTAATTGGAATTCCAATTATTGTTGATAATGCAAAAACTGCTAACGAATTTTGAGTCATTGAAAACCCTGAATTAGGTAAATGAATTAAATTCCCATTAATCAATAATTTTTTATCTTCAATAATTTCTCCAAAAAATTCAGGTGTTCCATTAAAACCATAGGTTATTTGTTTTGCATTAGTTTTCATTTCAGAAATAAAATGATCATCACTATTTACAATTGCAATTCCATTGGTTGGCAAACAATTGAATAATTGGCTTTTTTCAATTGCTATATTTTTTATTGAATTAAATTTTTCTGTATGTGCATTTGAAATATTTGTAATTAGCCCAATATTTGGCTGTAAAACATCACAAATTGATTTGATTTCACCTGGTTGATTAGTCCCCATTTCAATTAATGCTACTTTTTGGCTCTTAGTAATGGATAAAAAAGAAAGAGGACTACTCAACACAGTATTATAATTTTTTTCAGTTTTAAAACAATTTTTTGAAGGTGAAATAACATGAAAAGCTAAATCTTTTGTAGTAGTTTTTCCATTTGAGCCCGTAATTCCAACTAATTTTAAATTAAATTTATTTCGCCATATTTTTGCTATATCCCTAACAAACTCACGATTATTTTTTACATTTAATACAGACTTAATACTTATTTTTTTTTCTGATACAATAAGAGATGGTTTATTTTTTGAAATTTGAGGTATAAAATCATGTCCATCAAAATTTTTACCAACTAATGGAATGTATATATCACCAGGCTTATGCAAGCGAGAATCTATTGTAATTCCAAGAGGCGGAATAATTAATTGTTTATTGTAATTTTGTTCAATCAATTTTTTAAATATTTCTGATTCATTTATATCAATTCTCATCCGAAGTGAGACTTTATAATTCCAATATCACTATGAGGAAGTTTTTCATTACCAATTTCTTCATAATCATCTCTACCTTTACCTAAAACCAATAAAATAGAATTTTCATCCATTAAATTAATTGCAGTAATAATAGCTTTTTCACGATTTAATTCTATCTCAAAATTTTCTTCAATAAAACCTGTTGAAATTTGAGCACAAATGTCTTCTACTTTTTCATTTCGAGGATTATCTGAAGTAATAAAAACTTTATTAGAATATTCCCCTGCAATTTCACCCATTAATGGTCGTTTCTCTTTATCTCGATTCCCACCGCATCCAAATACTGTAATTATTTTAGAATTTTTTGAAGATAAATTTTTAATTGTTTTAAATATTTGAGAATATGCATCTGGAGTATGTGCATAATCCACAATTACTAACCCTTTTCCTAAACTTTCATATTTCTCCATTCTACCTGGGATATTAATTTGAGAATTAATTGCAGTTTTTATTTGTGCAATAGAAATACCAGAAACTAAACTTGTAGCAATTACAGCTAAAATATTTTCTAAATTATAATGACCAATTAAATTTGAATTAACTTCAAAAGATTGCCCATTCCACTTTAAGTTAATTGTAGTTGATTCTAATGTTAATTCATAATCAACTGCACATAAATCAGCATTTGGATGAACACCATAAGTAATTACTTTACAATCTATAGCATTGCAAATTCGGCGACCATAATTATTATCAATATTGATAATAGCTGTTGATGATTTTGGTAATCGTTTAAATAATTTTAATTTCGCTAAATAATAATTTTCCATATCCCCATGAAAATCTAAATGATCTTGACTTAAATTTGAAAATACTGCAATGTTCACATTTACATCATCAACTCTATTCATTTCCAGTGCATGTGATGATATTTCCATAACTGCATTTTCTACACCACCACATTTCATCATTTTTAATAAATGTTGCACTTCTACAGATTCTGGAGTTGTAAATCCAGTTGTTGACATGCCACTTGGAGTTGCAAATCCTAAAGTCCCTAAAGAACCTGTTGTTAAACCACTTTTATTAAATATTTCAAAAATCAATTGAGTTATTGAAGTTTTCCCATTTGTACCTGTTACACCAATAATATTTAAATCTCTTGATGGATGTTCATAGAAATTTGCAGATATTTGCGACATACTTTCTCTAGGATTATTTACTTTCACAACAGGAATTGGTAAATTATCTATAGAACGGCCATTTGAAACAATTGCTGAAGCCCCATTTTTTATTGCATCTAAAATATAATCATGACCATCGGTTTCAAATCCTTTTATTGCTATAAAAAGGGAACCTTCTCTTACTTTTCTTGAATCATGAATTATGGACTTTATTTCACAATCACCAGGAGTTCCATTAAATTTCAATCCATTAATTAATTTTGATAATTTCATATTTTTGTATTTCCAACATAAGATTTTGGTGTATAAGGTGTAATATTATCTAATTCAGTGATAATTTTTTGAAAAATATTTTTAACCGTTGGTGCTGCAGAAACACCTCCAAAATGCATAGCATTTGTAGTAGTTGGATTAATTATGGAAATAATACAAACATATTCAGGGTTATCACTTGGAAAAATTCCAGCAAAACTAGAAATATATTTTTTGGATAATTTGCCATCTATAAAGGTTTCAGAAGTTCCTGTTTTACCCGCTAATTTATATCCATCAATTTGTGCAGTTGTTGCAGAACCATTTTCAACAACATTTTCTAACATTGATATCATTCGCATTGAAGTATTTTCTGAAATAACTTTTCGAATAACAATAGGTTCATTTTCAAACAATATTTCATTACTTGTTGTAATATTTTTTAATATTTGAGGTTTAATTAAATATCCACCATTTGCAATTGCAGAATATGCCATAGCTGTCTGAAGAATAGTACTATTTATTTCTTGCCCGATAGAAATATAAGCATTTGAAACTAATGACCAATTTGAAATAGGGTTTAAAATACCTGCAGATTCACCCGGTAATTGAATTCCTGTTTTACTACCAAAACCAAATTTTTGAGCATATTTTAAAATTAATTTAGAATTATACTTCTCCACTATTTTTGCAATTCCAATATTACTTGAATGCATTAAGATTTCATTTACAGTTAAATATTCATGTTTTTTATGGTCTGTTAATACTAAATCATGTACTTGATATTTACCATTATGACAGTAATAAATATCATTTTCATTAATAATTCCTTCCTCTAATCCAGCGGCTAAGGCAATAATTTTAAAAGTTGAGCCTGGCTCATAGGAGTCAACAATAGATGTGTTTCGATGATTACCAATTGGATATTCAGAATATTTATTTAAATCTAATGTTGGGACTGTACCCATTGCAAGAATTTCTCCTGAAAATGGATTAAGAATAATTCCATTTACAATTTCAGCATTAGATTTTTTACAAATTTTTAATATTTCATCTTGTAGAATACATTGAAGTTTCATGTCTAATGTTAATGTAATATCATATCCTTCAGTAGGTAAATGACTTTCATCATAAAGTGATTCATGGATATACCCATTCCATCTTACTAACGTTTTCTCGCCTTTACCACCCTCCAAAGAAGAATTAAAAATACTTTCAATTCCTGTTATACCAATATTTTCATCATTTGAATACCCAATTACTTGAGCGGCTAATTCTTTATATGGATAATTCCTAATTGTTTTATAATTTTTTGTAAGTCCAGTAAAAGTGGAATCTAAAATAGTTTTACAATCATAAGAAGGAACATTTTGTTCTAATATAATTCCATTACTTTTTCTATCTAATTTTAATTGATAATAGGATTTAGATCTATTAAATGTTTCTGAAAATAACCTCACAATTTTTTCTCGATCATAATGATTCTCTGTATCAACGATAAATGTATATGCTCTTAAATTCCGAGCTAAATAACTTCCATTTCTATCAAAAATCAATCCCCTTTCCCCGTTTAATTTTTGATTTTTAATTAATAGTTTATTGACTTTATTTATATTAATATCATTATCAATAATATGTATAAAAAACAATCTAACGCAGACAATTATAATTAAAAATATAAAGGTAAAAAATACAATTCGAACACGGTTTCTATATTCTTGATAAAAAATTGTCATTAATCGTTTAATACAATATCAATTGGTTCTAAAACAGATGGTACCATTTTTATTTTTTCTCTGGCAAATTTTTGAATTCTATCTCCTCGACTAAGATCAGTTATTTTATTTTGAATATTTGTGAACTCATTTCGAAGGTGAGATAATTCTCTATTTAAACTACCAATTTCAACATTTAAAGAATTGCATGTTGAATTTAAAGTAATTGTAAATACACCTATTAATGTACTAAAAATAATACCTATAATAAATTTAATCATATTAAATGATGATTTCTTTTTAGCCATTCTAAATCCTTTCTGCTACTCTTAATTTTGCACTTCTTGCTCTTGAATTATCTTCAATATCACTTTTTGAAGGAACAATTGCTTTAGATGTTATTTTTTTTAATTTTGGAGTTACATTGCAACAACAAATTGGTAATTGAGTTGGACAAATACATTTAATAGATTTATTATTAATAAAAGATTTCACCATTTTATCTTCTAAGGAATGATAACTAATAATTACTAAACGCCCCCCAGGGTTTAAAAATTCTATTGCTAATTCCATTGTTCTCTTTAATATATTTATTTCATCATTAATTTTAATTCGTATAGCTTGAAACACTCTTGAAAGTGCTTTAACTTGAAACCTTTCTGGAACAACGTTACAAATTGCATTTCGAAGATCAAAAGTTGTGTTCATTTTATTTTGATTTACACATTGGACGATTTCATTTGCTATTTTTCTTGCATTTGGTTCTTCGCCATATTTTTTAAGCGTTATAATTAAATTATCAATACTTACATTTTGTAAAAAATCCTTTGCAGAAAAAGAACCATTCCTATCAAATTGCATATCTAGTGGTCCATTATTTCTATAGGAGAAACCATATTCAGGCTCATCAATTAACGCGGATGATAAACCTAAATCTAAAAAGAAACCTTGTATTTTTCGAATTTTTCTATCAAATAATACTTTAGAAAAAGATTTAAAATTTGATAAGTGAAGAGCGTAATTAGGTGAAATCGTGGACAAACGATTTTCTGCAAAATTTATTGCATTTGGATTCAAATCCAAACCAATCAGCATTCCTTCTGGTTCCAACCTTCGTAAAATTGAAGTTGAATGTCCTGCATACCCAAGAGTACCATCAATATAAATTCCATTTAAATCTGTTATTAAAGATGTTACAGACTCCTCCAATAACACGGGAATATGTGGAGCATCTATCTTCATATAAATTAAAAACTAATGTCATTTGCAAGGTCTTCAAATTCATCGCCATCGTAGGATTGCTCATCCAGTTCTTCCAATTTTTTAGGATTCCAAATTTCAAGTTTAGTCCCAAATCCGATAATTTCGACTTCTTTTTTAATACCTGCATAGGCTAATAAATTCTCTGGAATTTGAACTCTACCCTGTCTATCAAACTTTACATGGGTCGTAAATCTCAAAATAGAACGAATGAAATTTCGATTTTTTTCTTTTATAAGATTTAATGACATTAGCTCTGATTGTACTCTATTCCACTCTGTTGCAGGATATACATACAAACAAGAATCAAATCCTTTTGTAATTACAAAAGTATTATCATTTTTAGGTCCTAATTCCTTGCGAAATTTTGCAGGAATATTTAACCTATTTTTTTGATCAATTATATAACTAAATGATCCGCTAAATGAATATTGTTCTTGTTCCACCTTGAATTGATTTTTATTTTATTATTAA
>Ga0114933_10000336_pt1 | contig 57573 bp, 51 predicted proteins | sample 4SBtaG_FD_89691 | JGI IMG/M metagenome (GOLD analysis project Ga0114933, IMG submission 89691) | Deep subsurface microbial communities from Kolumbo volcano to uncover new lineages of life (NeLLi) - 4SBTROV12_W25 metaG | ecosystem: Environmental > Aquatic > Marine > Volcanic | place: Kolumbo...
ACATCTGCAGCCAGTTCAGCCTTTTTAAAAATACCTAATATAATGAGTAATGCTGTCATTGAAAACATGTTTAATGAAAGCGTTATAGGAAAAATAATCTTCCCAATATATTTATTGAAAATGCTAGCATAACTTTTATCATTATTTTCTTTGTCTACATGAATATTTTCATCAAGTAATATTGAAAACATTTCAGCATATTTCTCCGCTGCAATTTTCCAGGTAAACTTTTTCTGCACAAACAATCGACCATGTTCACCCATATCATTATGGATGCTAGTTGACATCAGCATAGTTTTTAAACCATTGTTTATCTCACTTACCGTTGGTTCTACTTCAATTGCGCCACCAGCATCAGCTAATTCCGAAAATCCACATTGACTTGACAGTAATACGGGAGTTCCAGAAATTGCTGCTTCCAGAGCCACTATAGACATTGCTTCATGCCGAGAAGGCACAACTAAAAAATCAGCTCCATGATATGCACTCGATTTTATATTTCCACTGATAAAATCAAAAAAATGGACCCTATCTTCTAAATTATTATTCTGTATAGTTTCTTCTAATATTGATTTCAATCCTTCATCTGGGCCGACAAAAACAAGATGATGATCGTAATCTCTTCCAATGAGAGCAAATGCATCTAATAAAATATCTGGGCCCTTAATTCTATTTAATCGGCCAACAAATAATATAAATGGCTCATCTTTTATGTTTATAATCTCTTTAAATAAAGAGGGGTCATTAAATTTATATTCAGAATCATTAACACCATTAGGAATATGATAAATTAAAGCAGCATCAAGCCCACTTTCTATTAAATCTTTTGTTTCATCCTCTGAAACAACAACACCAGCAGAAGCATTTTTTATAACTTTATTACCAATCAAAAAATGATATATTTTTTTTAATAATTTAGAACGGCCAAAAATGGATAATGAACCAGCTGGGCAAACAACATAAGGTTTTTTCAGCATTCTAACGAGTATGTATATCCAGGCATTAATTACAGTCCAATGATTGGTAATATGGATAACATCCGCCCAAATTATCAATTCTTTAACTACTTTTAATTTAGGGACAGGTAAATACCAACGCTTATTCAAACAAGGTAACTGCGTAATTTCATCTTTAGGAAGGCCTGTCTTAGTTTCCTCTCCTACATCAATACTAAGAATATGAGAACAATTATCAGGCATAATATTCAGTGCTTTATGCAGCTTCAGCACTCTTTCTACGGTACCACCACCTTTGACCGTATCCATTGACATATTAATATGAAGAATATTCATTTTTTTAAATAGATAAGTAATCAGTAACGATTAGTGCCTATAAATTATTTTCCATATAGATAGAGCGATACCACTCTGCAAAATTATTGACTGCTCTCTCAAAATTCATGTTTTTATTAAACCCCATATCTTTTATTTTCTTCGCAGAATAAATTCTACTAGGATTAATATTATCTCGACCGAGATACTTTAAAAAAAATGACAACATAAAGCTTGGCAAAGTTATATATGGCAACATACTTGAAGAAGCTTTGAGTTGTTGCATTAATATTTCTTCAATATTTATATAATTATTATAAGGACTCTCATCATCCGATATATTGAAAATTTCTCCACTAAAATTTTTCGAATGATGCATCAAATATATTATTGACAATATTACATTTTCTATAGAGACTAAATTCATTCGCCTATAGCCAAACAAACATCTTCTAAAGTAGTTTTTAATACGGCTGCCTGACACAACATCATTAGCAAGTTTTATTAAGTTGTAGCCTCCTGCGCCGAATATGGCAGTAGGACGAAGCACTACAGTGTCGAATTCATTATTACTTTCAACAAGAACTAATTTTTCTAGTTTTTGTTTGGTAATGGCATATTCTGTAATAGGCTGACATGGGCAACTCTCTTCGATTATATTATTGCTATTTCGCCCAACTACATCAGCAGTACTAATATGGATTAATCGTTTTATTTTTATTTTTTTGCATGCATCGATAAGATTATTTGTCAGCTTAATATTCACATCCGCATTTGCTTTCCTGTTGTATGCAAGATTAATAACTATGGAATAAGGTTCAATTAATCCGTTTAATGATTCAGGCTTTAACAAATCGCCTTCTACAATTTTAATCCTTGACGCAGTCCTTAAAATTTCTGTTTTCTTAGTAAGTGACCTTGTCATGACTTTAAGATTGTAATCACCATTTTTTTTAAGTTCATTTAAAAGGTGTTTGCCCATAAAACTTGACCCTCCAACTATAAAAACCGGTGTTTCACTCATTTTATTAAAATTTTATTTTCTTAATAAAATATCCAGCAATACAAAAAAAATAGTAAGCATAAATTCTAAAGCTTTTACGTGAAATTAACGCTAAATAATATCGCCTGACCTTATAATCAGATTTAATGTTATTAAAAAATTCTGCAATGGAGAAAATTGCTGAAGGGGTTACTTCTAAACTACAAATCGCTTTTGCTTCAATCAGTAGTTTAATTCCTTTATTTCTAAGAATAATTGAATGTATGACATCCTCGCCAAAAGCTTTACCTTTATATGGATAATAGTTATCTAACACCAAATTTTCCTTTCGATGCATAACACAACCACCAGCAAGCCATTCGACATCAAGTTCTTCCATATCTGTATTGTTAGCATCAATTCCTACAGGGGTACCAGATTTATCTATTCTTCCTGGTTCATAGCCTGACAATCCATTCATAAACCAATAAAGAATACTTTCAACAATAATATTTCTTTCAGGTTTTTTATATACAGACTGACCAGTTTTAATATTAATAAATGATGGGGCTACTGCAATATTGTTACCATGTGATTCAAATACTGATATAAGATGTTCAATGCAGTCTTTTTCCAATGATATATCATCATCTAATTGCATGACATATGAACATGATGCATTTTTGAAACCTTCAATTCTTTGAGCTACCTGACCACGACATTCTGTTTTAATTACCCTGGCATTTTTTAAAGAAATATTTTTTAAATTGGACGCTTCCTCAGTAGGGATACAGATCAATATCTCTTCTGGAATTATTGTCCCTTTATTTATCTTCGATATTGTTTTATAAAGTGTTTCCCCTCCCAACGTAGCTATAACAACTGTTACTGATACTGTTTTGCTATTCTCCAAAGACATATCTAACTAATTAGCACTTGTAAACGCTATTAAATTTTCATTATTAATAGGCGAAAGATAGTTACGGGCATAATCTATTGCGTTTAAACTAGAGTTATAATAGTCAATCTCTTGCATACTTATAATTGATTGTATGATTTTTAGCATTTCAATTTCATTATTAGCACGCCAATGAAATGAAGTATTACCTATTATGGAATCAGAGGAGATAATGTCTCCTATATTTATGTTAATAACAGGCTTTCCATTCATTAATGATTCTAATGCAACTGTTGTAGACACATATACTGTAATATTGCACCAATCAAGATTAGATTGAACTGGAGTATTTGATAAATCTGTTGCGTTCTCATTCACCCAGCAAGATAATTCTTCAGGCAAGACAGATATTGGGAAACTGGGGTGAGGCCTGACTCCAAGCTCAATATCTGGCATCAATTCTTTTACTTTTTTAATAAATAATATTGACTTAATTAATTCATTGTTACTTGATGACAATGCAAGTAATATTTTAATTGGCCCTTCTGCATTGTTTTGTCTTATTGATTCCTCATTCCACACTTGTCGTAAAGCACAACCAAGTTTAAATATTTTAGGAGGATAATTTCCGTGAGTTTCTAAATATTTTTTTGTTATTTTCCCAACCGTAATAATTTTTTTAGGTAAAGGAGTATATTTAGCTTCGTTAGGTCTAAATAATAAGGTTAGATGTCTCGGTGTAATTGCAGAGTGTTGAAACCCAATAGATTCAGGTTTAAATTGTGAGTTTTCAATACCCAATAAGATCATTTTTTCTAATGATTTATTCTCATATGGATATATTATTTTTTCTGGCTTATATAATACTAAAAAACGCTTAATTGCTTTATATACAAACAAATTATGTAAATAACCACCAACAGACAGATCATGCAAAAATATCTCCTGAAATAATGGTAGATATTTAGCTTCACATGATTTTATATTATGATTAAAAAATAATGTGTTTTTAATCCAGGCTATAGAAGCATGATATAAAGACCATATATAGTCTGAAAAGCGTAAAAGCCCAAACAAAGCAACATATGGAAATTGGCTATTGATTATTGAAGATTGATTTTTTCTCTGTTTATAAGGGCTATAAATATAAGCTAGGTATACAATTGATGTGTTTTTTATATTATTTATTAATTCCGGTAACTTACCAAAATAATTATCTATGCCTTCACATTTTTTGCTATCAATATATGTAAACAAGCAAACATCAATATTTTCTATTATTTTTTCCTGTCTATGAAACAAAAAAACAAAAAAAACACGACTGAATTGTAGTGTTTGTCTAATAATAGTTAAAACAGATAAAAATAATTTCTTTTTTCTTTTTTCTTCCAAAGATTTTCCAGCAAACTGAATATCATCTTTAGACAAGGATAATATAATAGCATCAATTTGCCCGGGTGTTGCACCGACTACCATCAATACATCTACATTTTCATATTTTACAAATTCGCAAATTGCACGAATTTGAAAATACCTTTCTCCTAATGGAGAAGACAATAAATTTTTTGCTGTTGATGTATAAGCCCACCAGAATAACTTGGCATTATTTTTATTTAATATATCTAATAAACATGAAAACTCATCAACAAAAGAATGCCCATATTTCTTGTATATAGATTCCAATCGAATTAAATTATCATTGTCGCTCACATATTCATTATTCTGAAGAACTATAAACTTTGCATTATCACAAACTTCAGAAACTGTGTTTACAAAAACAATCGTTCTCATTTTTTAAAATTCAATATCACTAATTTATTGAATATAAATTTTAAGCTTAGTAGATATTACTCTTGACTCGAAGTTGAATTAACTAGTAGTGAAAATATTCTATTTACTGCAGAATATTTAACGTGGCGATTATCAGCACGAAAGCTATGAGGATTATCACAAAGAACCATCTCAAATGATGGGAAATAGAATAAATTCTCTAAATGACTAGACACAACCTTATTAACTACTGCCCGGAGCAAACACTTATTTGAAAAAGAATTAGAAATCACATCTGTGTCAGAAAATGAGGCATATGAGGCAACTGGACTAACTGTAAATACAATTTTTAAATCCGGGTTTATTTTTCGTAAAAATTCTATCGACTCAAAGAGTGCTGATAAATTATCTTCATAGCTAAATTCTTTAACAACAAAATCTTTCTTTCTTGATTGAAGAATTGTTTCAGGCGGAATTCTGCCCCAAATCATATCATTTGACTTATCGACCCAAGATTCATTTTGGCCCACAGTAATTATCAGAATTTCACTAAGTGAAAATGCTTTTAATGATGCTTCACGATGTTTAATTAACTCTTCTTGTGCTATAGATTTATCCAAAGAATATGGTATTTGAGTTTCTCTTAAAGGGTCAAACCATCCATCAGGTATTTCTTCCAGTACTACTGGAAAGGTACTATCAACTGAATAACGGATTATTTGTAACAAATTTGGAATTGTATACACTCTACCCCAATTTGCTGATGCTGCTAAAGCATCGTTTTCAGTACGGATATAGTTATAACCATTTTGCATCATAAAAAAAGCAAACTCTTCAGCGAAACAAGTGCCGATTGATGCGAGAGGTGTAGTAGGGTTAAGTTCTAATTTTGCTAATTTTTTTTTCATAGCAATAGTTAGAACTTTCGAAAAATTATTACCAGAGGGATATATTTGAGTCGTTATTAAGTCATATTTTAAAAGCCCAGATGGCTTGCCGGGCATATATCGCTTTATATCTTCAATAAGATCTTTTATACGCTTTCGTAAATATAAAGGTAATATTAACCGTATAAAATAACGTAAATAATATCCCATCTTAACGAAACAATTTAATTATAATTTTTAAAAAATCTATAACAAATGGAGGTAAAAAATATTTTGCTAAATATATTAATCTTGCACGCAAATGTATCCAGTTCTTGGGTTTGATTAAGTCTTTTATTGGCACAATAAAATATGTACCATAATTTGAATTTTCATCTTCATTTGACTTAGCTTTCTGAATAGAAGGAAATCCTTCTGTTCCCTCTTTAGATAAATTATCGACCGAGTAATACGCAAAATATAAAGAATGACGACGCTTATCACATGAATCAGAAATGGGCTCGACACCATGAAATGCTGTTGGAGTGCATGAGAATATAACAGCGCGATTCTCTTCAGAGAATATTCGTTTTTCTATGTTTTTACCTGTACTATCATATAAACAAAGTGCTCCTCCATCTTTTTCACTCCAGCCAGTAGTAATATACACAACTAGGTTTAACACATGTGGAATACGCAACGAACTATGACGACTATGATCGACATGGCTACCTAGTACACCGCCTGATCCAATAATATGATAATAACCATAATCAGTATTATAAAAAGGGTCCGGTATTAATTTTTTTAGACCCGTTATTTTCTCAAGATATCTTAGCATCTCAGGAGAAGCAAACTTTGCAGCTATAAGACTAATAAGAGCAGGCACATCCTCGCCAGTACTTATCGTTTTTTTTGATTGCATACCATCTACAAATAATTCACTAAAATTCACATCATTCGACAACAATTCATCTTGCATGTTTCTTAATACATAATCCTGAAAAAAATTATCTATTACTACATGTGAATACGGCTCAGCACTATCATATTTATTTTTCAATATAGATAGATCGGGCAAATTAAATACATCAATTGGATTTGCAAAAACAGTATCTAGTAAACACTCTCCCGGAACTTGTGATTTTACATTGGAGTTATTGTATTTTTTGTCAACTATGTTCATTTATGTTCATTTATGTTCATTTATGTTCATTTATGTTCACTATGATTTAATTAAAATATTTTTGTATAAGTAAAGCAGCTGATATTATTATCTGGCTTTGACATTAAGTGCCTTTATTATTTTATTAATATCTTCAGGCACATCTACAGATATTGATGTCGCATTTGTTTCACTCATTTTTATTTTATGGCCTAGATCGACAAATCGTAATAATTCAATATCTTCGTATTTTTCATTTATGGTTTTTTTATATTTAGCGAATAACGCCAATGCCTCAAAAGTATAACCATAAACGGGGATTTGCTGTCTATGTTGAGCATTTTCACCTGAGTTTGAAAACGGCACCGGCAATCTTGACATGTACATAAGCTCATCATTTTCATTAACGATGACTTTGATTATCGTGTCACTATTAATTTCAGTTTCATCATCAATAATTTTATAAAGATTGTAAGCGATATATTCAGTCTTATATTTTTCATATTCCTCTATTAATTGAGAAATAACACAAGGGTCAATGACGGGCTCATCACCCTGTATATTTATATAAATGTCATAATTTTTATATTCTTCCTGCAATACCACTTCTGCTAAACGATCAGTTCCCGTCAAACATGAGTTTGAGGTCATTGTTACCGACATATTTTCTGAAACACAGTAATCAAATATTTTCACGTCATCTGTAGCAACAACAAGATTGCTCAGGGATTCTGATTTCATTGCTTGCAGATAGGTACGCCTCAGCATTGGCACACCTAATATTTCTATTAATGGCTTCCCGGGAAAACGTGACGACTGATATCTAGCAGGGATAATGCCTAATGCCTTTACTGGTTTACCATGCACTCCAACCACCATCCACATTTATAACATCACCTGTAACGTAAGAAGATAATTCTGAAGCAAGGAAAAGACAAACATCAGCAACTTCCTTGCTTTCACCCCAACGTCGCATCGGTGTCCTTTCCAGAGTAAATTCATAAAGATCCGTTTTTTTCTGAAAATCCTCAAAATAAGATGTTTTACAAAAGCCTGCCGCTATCGCATTTATCTGTATGTTATTTTTCGCATACTCCAAAGCTAGTGACTTTGTTAGCCCTACAACTGCAGCTTTAGAGGTAACATAAGCTGATAATTCCGGTAAGCCATTAGTTCCGGCTACCGATGACATATTAATTATTTTTCCCTGTTTTTGTTCAACCATTACGGGCAAAATTTCTTTGCAAAGCATTAACATGCTCATTAAATTAACATCGAAAACATGCTGAAATTCTTCTTTTGTAGTTTCTTCAAATTTCTTTCGAAACCTCATGCCTGCATTATTTATTAATACATCAATATTTTTATACTTCGCTTTTGTTTCATTCACAAAATCATTAACCGTAGTTTCATCAGAAACATCACCACAAACAATAAGTAAATCTTTATTATCCTTTCCAAACACATCGTAAAGTGAATCAACATCTTCCTGACTACGCGTAATTAAAGCCAATTTTGCGCCTTGCTCATAAAACTTTTCAGCGATTGCTTTGCCAAAGCCCTTCCCTGCTCCGGTCACAACACATACTTTATTATCAAGTAATTTAGTCATTATTCTTTAATCACTCCTTCGAAAGCATTGTTAATCAAATCGTTATTGATTCCTGTATACGTAACTGCGCAGCCTAACTCATCTAAAAGGATAAAGCGCAGTTGATTATCTTTTCTCTTTTTATCTTTCTGCATTAACTTCATACATGTTTCTATAAGGACATTTCGCTTATAGCCTAACTCGCTCGCTGATATTTCAGTTGGTAAATTTAATAACTGTAGTAATGAACGCGCATAATCCGACATATTGCCGGAGAGATTTAAATATGATTCCCCCAAATACAATGCAGCTGATATTCCAATTGAGACACCTTCTCCATGTCTAAGTACTTCTTCTTTATCCGTTTGGGTGGCCATTTCAATCGCATGACCCAAAGTGTGCCCATAATTTAGTAGGAGTCGCTTGCCTCCTTCCTTAACATCATTCTTTACGTGGTCAACCTTTATCTCAATCGCTCTTTTTATACAATGAACTAATTTATCAGCATCTTTATTAAGAATATCTGCATGATGTCTTTCCAGATAATCTAATAATTCTTTATCTGCAATCAAGCCACACTTCACAACTTCGGCTAAACCTGAAATAAAATCTCTTTCAGGTAATGTATCAATCAAGTTTATATCCATGAAATTTGCAATCGGATGAAAGTAGTTCCCAACCGCGTTAATTGTTTCACGATAATTAATTGCTACCTTGCCACCAATACTACTGTCTACCATGCCCATTAAAGTCGTAGGAATATGAATCATATTCATGCCTCGGTACCATGTACTGGCAACAAAGCCAGCCAAATCACCTATAACACCTCCTCCTAGTGCAATTAACGTCGAATCTCGTGCGTAGTCATTTGTTTCAAGTTCGCCATAAATTTTTAAAACTTCATTGAACGTTTTACTGGCTTTGCCACCTTTCATTACATACATCTCTGCATTGAAACCTGTTTCATACAATATCTTTTGCAAATCATTAGCATAATGATTTTCCAGGTATTCATCTGTAACGATCAAAACATTTCTGTTTTTTGTGTTTTCCTTTAAAAAAGAGGCAATATTTTTCTGAAGATTTCTTGCTATATGGATCTGATAGTTAATATCAGAAATATCAACATTAATCTGTGTCATTTTTCTTTTTTAAACATCCAACCCAGCATTAACAATCAATTCGGCTATCTCATAATCATCAGAGCTCTCAATATCGAATCCTTCAAAACGCCCAACAATCTTCATGTAGGGATTGCTACCAATGCGTCGACGAGTACGTTCAAATAAAGCTCTAGAGAAGACATAAACTGAGGATGACTCCAGAACAACAGGCTCGATTTCCGATACATTCAAGGTGTTCCCACCTTTTTCAAGAGAATAATTTAGTGGCTCACCCTTAAACCATGCTAGCTTTTTATATCGTGTTGCTATAAAGGCTGAATCATGCTTTTTACTGACAACTTTATTGATACAATCAGTCAATGAATCAGTTCGAATAAATGGGCACCTTGGATGCATTAGCGCAACCACATCAGCATCTGAAGCAATTAAGAATTTCTCTATGATATCCTCAATTGAAACGCTTTGTTTATCCAAAGCTGAGGCACGTTGCAAAAACGTAAATTGCAAGCTGTCATCAATTAATTCTAAAACTTGCTCATTTGATGAATAAATAATGACGTCATCAATTTGTTCAGTTTCATTACCTATTTTAACAGAGCGTTCGAGTAGTGAATGCCCACCAATTTTCAATGTGTCTCTATTATTGATTCCTTCTTCAGGGAACCTGTATTTTTCCCAATAAGGAATAAGTAAGACAGTTTTCATATAATCACCTCTAGTAAACACATTCCTTAAACATTAACCATGAAATACATCTAATTTATCATCATGAATTCGGTATACTAATGGTCTTGCCATCACCATTTTCGACATAATAATAACTCTGAATGAACAAGTATCAGGGCAATAAAGATCAAATTTCGCCACTCCCATTGGCACTACTTTTTGTTCAATCACTTTTTTAAATTCACTGTTGCATAGTCCCTCAAGAGAACACCTGATGTTTTGTACTTTTTTAGTATGATTAACGAATAATAACTCATAATTACATAAGGCTAAGAACTCATGTTGAATCCTATATTCTCTTTCTAAAAAGCTGACGCCGCCCAATGTGCCAATATTTTTATGCTCATCAATCTGGACAGCGTCCATATTACCATGCACATAAGATCGTAGTGGCGCATCTTTATACATATAACTGATGTAACCTCTTTCTGTAATATATGAATTTAATTTTTTTATTACTAATGGAATGTATGAGTGGAAAATACAAAACGTACCAATCTCATCTGAAATATCACCAAGATATTTTGAAATTTCCAGAGTTAATCGTTTGTTTGGTATTAATTGGACGCACTCTTCATGTATTTTTTTTCCACTAATATTAAAAAATTGCATTGTCACATAACGTGCTTTACTACTATCATTTTTATTCTCAACAAACAAACCAGCAATATCAGTCAACTCAAAAAATGTTTTCCAGTTTTTAGAATTCCGCCAAACAAACATATCGCTGATAGCATATTCTGTATTAACAGGCATTTTTGTAAGTGGCTGTTTAAACGTCCACAGTCTCTTCCTCATTTTTTCCAGATTATTTTTTTTCATATTTAGTTTTTTTTCTAAACCATAAATCTTTGAATACTTTTTGTACTCGCCAACAATCACTAAACGACCGATATTAGGTTATGCTGACAAAGCTTCTCTACCAGTTCGTATAACTCCCAACATGGAACATCAATTTCTTCAGCAATTTCCAGAATTGTGTAATTACCATCGCAATAAGTTATCAAATCCATCATGACCCTTACCTCTTCACCACTTTCCTTAGTTGATATTGTTGGATAGAGACCTCTCTTACCCATTTGAGGTTCGCCAAGCACATTCACTTGATACTTTTCATTATTCTCTAAAACTTCTATGGCTCTTCTGAGAGCCCAATAACCGCCATTTAAACCTTCCGGTGTTACAACATCGGAAAGATTATCCAAAGATGTATGATATTCTGGGTACTCTCCATATTTTGAACGCATAATTGAAGCTATAGGAAGATCAATCCCTGGCGCACAATACTGACGCTCGTCACTACCTCGATCCTTCCAACTATAAGCAATGTAATCTGGATCTATCCAATTTAGGACGTGTTTAGCGACATAATCGCTGACTGTATTTCCGCTACGTGATGGAAGGTAAGAGTAGGCTCGATTATCACCCACGCAACTTACATTAAAACCAGCTTTTACTTTTTTCTTAAGCTCTTCGTGATGGATGCTAAGGTAGCTAATAGATCCAATGGTTTCTGGAATAAAAATTATTCTGTAAGTGTGTTTTAGACTAGTTTGCTCACAGAGCCACTTTGCAAGAAATGTGAGTACTGTTGGGCCAGACAGTTCATTGTTAGCCATTGAAGGATGACAGATGTATGTTGATAAAAAAATCTCTTCATCTGAATTTCCCTTTATGATTAGCTCTCCATAATTTAACTGACCATCAAACAACACACTTTCGATGACGACTTTATAATCGCCTTCTTCAAGTTCATTTCGTTCCCTTTGTGATATACAGAATCCCCACCTCTCTTTGTAATAAGAAGTAATGTAAGGAATGGCGTCAAGTTGTTCCGGCAATGAGTATAAATGGTTTTGCAGCTCGTCTAAAGAAACATCACCTTTAAATGGAATGCTATAACTTACCAGGTGGAGGTTATTATTTTCAAAGTCACAAATTTTTTTGCCATTTGGAGCGATAATATATGCTTTACTTACGTGCCATTCTTTTGGCACAGTCCAATCAAATACAGAAACACCGCTAGCAACTGATTTGATTTTTAATTCAGGTAAATGTCCTTTAATCTGACCTAAAGTATCACGTACTCCTTCGCCCGTGATACTTCTGTTTATGTTAAATAATTGAAGGGCAAATTGATGTATCTCATCACCAATCATCAGACATCACCCTTCATTACTTGCTTCTTCGCTATTATATTTGTTAGATCATCAATAGTTTTTGAGTTTTCAATGTCTTCAGATCCGAATTTTATGCCAAATTTGGTTTCGAGCTCCAAAATTAATCTGATATGTGCAAGTGAATCCCAACCAGGAGTTATACCTAAACTACCCTCATTAAAACTAACATTTTGTTCTAATTTAAGGACTTTTCTAATTGTTCTTGTCACTTCATTGACTAGACTGCTACAGAGTTCTTTACCCTCTAAATTGTCCAGTCTAATATCAGGGTCAGCTTGAGAAGGTAGCTTATATGCATTATCCGTTTGTTCTTGATGTTTCTTATATGCAGAAAAACCGAACCTTCCAATTCGTAAAATTCCATCTTCAATTATTACAGACTGCGCTACTTTATTACCTAATGTAACGTTAAGCATCTGCTCTACAAGCTCTTCGGGCATCATTGCTTTTTCAGTATTTTGCAAATTCGCTGAATAATTTGTATCAACTAAACCAGAAAGAACAGATAAACCCTTTACACCATATAGAGAATATTTATTGTCTAAAACATTAGTGTACTGTGCTGCCATAACCTTAGTTGCAGCGTAATCCTGTAAACTAGCAATTGCCCGCTCTACTGCCACGCTGCCAAGGCTCAAAACCAAACCCATTTGCCTCGACAACATACTTGGAAGAGCTGCCTCGCTAATCATTTTTAATGCTGAATAATTTACCTGTACGTGTTCGTTTATGTCAGATTTAATAGGAGGTGCTGCTGTATGGTATATTGCAGATATTTTATGTTCCTCTACTATTTTCTTACAAAAAGAAAGCACGTCATCATTCTTTTGTAAGTCTAAAGTGATATGTTCAATTGTCTGGCCTTGTTTTTTTTCTGCGCGCAAAAGCTCATTCAGACGAGAGATCTTTTTTTCAGACCCGCGATTTAAGAGTAGAACATTTTTCCCACGTTTCACAAGCGCCAATGATAAAGCTGAGCCAATTTCTCCGGTCGCCCCTGTAACAAGAGAAAATTCTTCAGGCAGAGCCAATTCTAAAACACTGTTTGCACTCTCCCAAGTTTCACATCTGGATTTGACAATTACGTTAGCATCCAAAACGACCTCTAAACCGCTTATGGCTATAACTCTTATGTTCAGAGTCATAAGTGCATAATTTATCGACTCTATACGTGCGCTGTATGTTATTTCCTCATCATAATAAATTGGCTTTATAGCACGTACACTATGTTCAAGATAAAGAGAGGGGTCACCAGGAAATATCATGCCTGCGATACGAGACAACGGGCTTATAGCTAAATGTATTGGAACAATAGTTCGTTCAAATTCAGAATTACGTGCGTATTCATCGTCATGATGCAGAGGATTTGTATCCCCGCTTATAGTTGAGAAGTTTTTAAAGTCTTGACTGGTAAAATGCTTCTTAAAAACTGCTAAGTCTCCAACTTTATAGTCAGAGAAGTTCATACGATTTATTCCCATGTGCCAACTCCTTCTACTTGATAACCATCTTCAAAATTAAAATACTCAGGTACAGGAACCGTCTTTAATTCAATCTTCCACATACCAACATCAGGGCAAAATACAAAACCATTTTGTTCAAATAAATTTCGCGAAGGCGTATTTCGGGTAGTTTCAATAAGCTCTCCAAATAGATGTTTCCAACCAAGCGATTGACCACGATTCTGAGTCCATAAAAGTACCGCTTTTTCTACATCTCTCCCTAGCACACGACAGGAAAGTAAAAACAGAGTTATCCTGCCAACGTCTTTATTCTGTTGATCTGGGGTCAAAACGACTAGCCCAATGTTCTCCATCTCTGTATATTTGTCTTCTAATCCAACCACCGCCACATCACACCCGGCAGTTACCATATCAATAAGTTCCTGTTCACTGTATCTCCGTGATGTTGTGTTGAATTGGTTGGTCTTCTGACAAAGTTGTGCAGCTCGCCATAAGTTTGACGAATCCAAAGGCGAAATCTTAAGAGTCATCTTTAGACTAGCAAAGAAATCTTCCATGCTTGCAGCTGAATTTTGTTCGGTTTTTATTTGTTGACGAGCTTTGTAAGATTTAATGCGTTTTAAATCTTCTACACCAGTTCTGAGAATCTCTAAATAAGATGATGAGTTTAAAGCTTCTAGGTATGAAGCAGGGTCGGATGACAGTTCCAATACTTTAACCATTGGTAAGTTTTTCTTGATAGCCTCTCGTTCCACAGGATTGTCATCAACAAACAAGATAGAATCCAGCCCCAAATCCAACTCATTTGCAATTTCACAGATGTTTTTCCATTTCGGTTCCCAGTTTATCTTGTGTGCGACCAAGTCATTCTCTCTTAAAATCATTGATTTATGAGACCTTATAGTTTTTAAAGCTGGAACCTCGTCATTTTTACTACATACAGCAAGGGCAATTCCTTTTTTAGACAAACTTTTTAGGCACTTTTGAAACTCTAGAAAAATATTGCCAGGATAATCTCCACCCAACGCGATGCCCGTCTCTCCATCTTCTCCGAGAATACCTCCCCATAGTGTGTTATCTAAATCCAATACAATTAGTCTGGATGTCTTTCCTATTAAAGCCATAACTATCCCGGCCCATCGGTTCACGAGATGATTAGAAAACGATTCTGAAAAAGGTATTTTCCCTATGAACCACAACCTTGGATCTAACACAGAATTGCTTTTTGATACTTCTCCGCTGATGTCTAGCAAGAATATATTTGTCTTATCTGAAAATGTGTCTTCAAGTAGCCTGTTAGAATATTCCGCCAGCGATGATAGCCTTGACGAATCCTCGAAATTTGTCCTTTGCAGAATGTTGAACTTATGAACCAAAACTTTACCTTTGCTTATATTTGAAAAATGCAATATTGATTGAATGTATTCTTCAACACACTGCAAACTATCCTCATTCATGTTTGGGTCTGAAAGTGTTTTTCCAACGATATCTTCAATACGGTCAGTAAAAATACTCAAATCAGGTAAAAATTTCTGTAACTCGGAATCCTTATCAATTAACTCCTTTGTATATTGACCAAACGGGCTACAATAAACTATGGATGAACGATCAGGGACGAGCTCTACTAATCGTTGTTCTAAACGATCTTTTACTATCTCAAGATTACTACTCCCAAGCAAAGCAACTTTTATTTTTGAATTTTGTTCAGCTTCAATTTTGCAATCTAACTTAAATTTTACTTCAACTTTATTTTCAACAAAGGCAAAAATATCGCCCCTCAATAATTCCTTTGCAGCACAAGCGATCTCCTTCATTTTGCATACTTGTATTTTTGCTTGCCACAAACTATCTTCACAAATCTTATTACTTTTTCTTAAATTTTCTACTATAGGGCTAAAGTCATTCTGAGCATTTATCTTCTGATCCCGAACATACATCATGCACTCAATATGTTTCTCATGATCCGCTGGAAGGATACCTTCAAACTTCTTGTAGCTTCTATAAGGAACTTGCGCCTCTTCCTCAAATCTGTGGAAGGCTGTGCAATATTTCCATCCGCAGCCGAGCATGACAACGCTTGCGTTTAGGGCCTCCATAATTTCAAAAGTAGAATTAGTTCCCCATGTTGTCTCAGGTTCTGCTTTTGCAAATCGATCTGTTTCCGGACCAATAACAGCAAACGAATAAATTGGATCATTGGTTCTAACTGACCCAATAACTTGATCCAATACCCATTGGCCTAACAGACCTGTTTCACTTTTAGTAGAATGTGGATTAAATACTCCCGTTTTAGTAAATGAAAAGGTGAATGTAGGAAATGCAAATGTCCACCCGCGCTTTACAAGAACATTGAATGCATAGAGAAAATCCCAATGGGTAAAACGACTAGCGCTACCTAACCCTGCAATAGAAGAGTGAATTACCGCAACCCCAGGTGTTGAGCCAAGCACACGATCTAGAGAGTTCATTATTTCTACTCTAGCACTATTCATTTTTTCTACCTTCTGACTTGATAAATAATATTTTTAATGACATGTTGCTCATATCTAAATAATTTTAAATTTTAGTTGAGCTTTGAAGGCATGTGATTTTCATTTCTGTCATTCGATTTAATTCGTCATTAGACTTCATGCGACTTTTCCTTTAATAAAACCTTATCACGATAGTCATCATTATGGTCGGCTGTTTAAATATCCAAAGTGCTTTTTTTATTTTCCAGATTATCTTTTTCATGTTCAGTTTTTTTAAACCATAAATCCTTAAGTACTTTTTGTACTCCCCAACGATTTCCATGAATTGCAAATGATGCAGGCGGGTGAGTATGTTCCATACTCATAAATGCGCCATCAGATGTTTTAGATACGTATAATGGTATGGCACACATCTCCCGACAGACAGTTAAAACCAAATCATCTTCTAGAAAACCAAGATCATCTAGAACAATAATATTAGCCGCATTATTTTTTATATCGAACTTTGCTTTTAATGTTGTTTTTGTTGAGTCGTATGCTTCGACTACAGAAGTTCTCTGATTTGGAGATTTTTCTATATTCAACAATATCATGTAATTTTCTATTTCTTTCTCAAACTGAAGAAAAGGAGAAAAAGTAAGTAGTGTTCCAGGTGTAGGAAATGGATCAATTTCTCCTTGATAACTCGTTGAAGTTTTATTTGTTGATAATCCAAGACTCGCACGCCATGCGGGCATGACTGTGGTAGATTTTACCTGCGGTAATTCAGTAGAGGTTTCTGGAAGACTTCCATTACATAAGGAAAGTAACGGTAAAGCTGTATCGGGCATATAGTCAGATATTTCACTTTCATCTATTGTCTGTATTTCGTTTTCATTCAACTCACCAATATTTCTACTATGCCATTTACCACCATCTGCCCAGGTGACGTTGATTTGTTTTTTTGTAATAACTTTATCTTCCCAATTATTGGGGGCGAAATTGCACAAGCTTGTCCATGATTTACATCCAGGTGCTTTTAATAAGGGATAATATGACATTAAGATTATGTTTTTATTGCTACTACTCTTAACCACCAGGCAGGTTCGAGTGATTCAAGATACGCTTTACTCGGTGCCACTGCTGCACGTTCAACTGGCTTATTTAAAACCTCCATTCCTTTTTTTATTTTTGAAAAAGGTTTGATTAAACCTAAAGATAATAATTTTGATCGTACTATAATCCAATAATACTTTATCTTTGATGCTGTTCTTAATTCTTTTAGTGTTTGCCCATGATAGCTTAGTGTTATATCAATGAAACCTGTTTTTTCAAGCAATCGGTTCATCGGTTCTTTATCAAAAAATAGCAAGTGTGGTTCATCAATTGATTTATGGAGCCAATCTTTACAAGGAACTTCTATAAATATCATTCCATTTTTCTTAAGTTTATTAGCAGCATTATTTAAAAACACCACTGGCTCTGTCACGTGTTCCAATACGTGAGACATAACTATTAAATCATATTGTTCATTGTCATTTGGTATGTGCTGTTCATCCACAATTGTAACTCCCGTATCATTCAATGTGGCATGACACGAAACATCCGTTTCAATAGCATGATAAATAGCGTTTGGATGTTTATCAAGCCAGTTACTAGCAAAGTAGCCATAGCCAGGCCCCCATTCAAGCACTCTTAATACTGGCATATTTAGTCTTGCTAAATGCTTATCTATATGAGCAATCCGTAGTCGTGCTATAGCAGAAAAAAATGCAGTTGCTACTATGTTAGTAGGTTTTCCAGAATGTGCGCTTTCAAAGTAATCATTATTAAACTTTTCGAGCAATAATTTATCAGGCATCGGTGAAGCAAAATCCAAACCACATGAGTGGCAATTGGCGCGATTTAATCCATTAAAACAATCGTGATGTGCCCGATAAATACCAGCAACATCTATATCGTCGCTATTACATACTGGACAAGTATCAGTCATGTTATGCATAAAGAAATATCAATGATAGTAATACTAAACAATATCCAGTTTAAATGATTGAGTAATCATTAATGGTTATTAACTTCCTTACTTACGATGCCATATTTGATTAAATGTAGTATCAGCCAGGCTATTACTATCTTCTTGCCAACACCGCTTTTCTGTTAAATGCAAACCTGCGGCAATCAAACAACGTTCCGTTGCTTCTGCTTGTTCTTTAAAATTATCATTGATTTCTACTAATATACTCTTAACATCTAAAAGTAATTCTTCTCCACCCTTCAGAATCAAATGCTCTATACCATCAACATCCATTTTTATATAATCTGGTTTAGGTATTTTTAAAATATCAACTGCTTCTGCCATTGACAAACCCACGGTTGTAAACTCAAACATTTTACGAAGCTCTTGCCCATCATATCCAAACGATTTATCAAATGTAGATAGTGCACCACCCCACTCTATTGATGTCATGTTGAGTTTGCTAGCGGTAAGTCTTTCTGATAAAGGTAAAGGAATAATTGTTATTAGTTCTGTTAACTCATTAATAAAAATATTACGAGCCAATAATTCAAGATTAAATACTGACGGTTCAAATGCAAATACTTTACATTTTTTTTTCATTGCGGCATAACACGCATACAACCCTATATTTGCACCAATATCCCAAACAATTGACCCTTCTGGCATACTGTCAATCCAATCTAATGTTTCTGGCTCTTTTGTAGAAAACGTATCGACACGAATTAAACTCAACGTATTTGGTATATAGAACTCCAATTCAACTTCATTATGCGAAATTTTTTTTATTTGACTCCTTAAAGTAGCTATTATTTCACTAAATATATAACGGCCAATAAATGTTTTAGCAGTTAATGCCACTAATAAATTTATTGTTTTCTTTAATCCTGTTTTTATAAACATTTTTCTTATATTAAATAATTTTATATTTAAGGATTAGCAAGCTGCTGAATAACAGACAAGTCATTATCAAAAATATTCTTTTTGACAAGCTCCAATAATTCTCCTTTATTGCTTGCAAATGATATATAAGGAGATGGATCATATACAGGATGTATTTCATCAACGGGATCAAAAAACACTGCATGTTTTTTTAGATAACTGGATATATACGCAACAGAAGTATACGTTGCGTTTATCGTCAAATCGCAGCTATCCAAAAACGAATATAGATTGATATCATTAGGTACTAATTTTAGAGTATCAATCTCAATTAATTCTTGAACATAATCCAGGTAACGTTCGTCATGTATATTTGAATGAGGACGTTTATGCTTAATATATAATTTTATGTTTCTACCTGTATCAATTTTAATTTCTTCTATTACAGACACAATATGTTTAATGAACAAAATCATGTTTTCAGTAATATATTGATTTCTAAAAATACCAATCTTATTTCTTTCATTAGGCCTAATTGGCACAATATCAAATATAGCAATTCTTATTTCACCAGCTTCTTTTTTAACAATAGAGCACTCTCCTTTCCTATACCAAAGTATCGGGCCAACTACATGAACTTTTTTTGTGTTATCTAAAGCTTCTAATTCATTTTTTCTTGACTCTGTCCAGACCCAGTACTCATCAGCAAACATAGATGATACACCAGCTGAACTTACTTTAGTTTTATCGTTTTTATAAACCGCATACTTATCATTTTGCGAATATAAAATAAGATGCGTGCTGAACTTTTTTTCAGACGGCCCTCTCATCCAAAGCGGTTGAAAGTATAAGCTTGAATTAGTTAAGAGTATGTTTTTAACTTTATTAAACTTGTCTAGTGCGATAACGACTGGACAAACTGCAATATCCTTCGCTAATAGTGACATCAATGGTTCATTGATTAATTGTGGAATATAAGCCAAGGCATAATGAATTTGTAAAAATAATACGGCAATTCGCTCTTTTACTGTTAAGTTACTTTCGTACAACAGTTTTGAGATTGGATTATTTGTATATACTAGATCCTTGCTAGAATAACTCCCGTTATTCTTAACTTCCTGTACAAAAATTGTAGTCGCATCAACTAAAGGCTTTATCGGACCATTATCACAATAATCTTTAAACCGTTTATCAGTCCCATCATGTAAAATTTGATTTAATACCATGCCATAGAATATTGTTCCTGGCATGGTAAGTTTTTTATCTCTAAAAATTAAACCAGAAAATAGACCCAATATATTGACAATTAACAACTGACTCCAAACATAAAAAAAGACAACAGTTAATTTCAGTCGGACTTTCCCACCAATGGTAACTTCACCCGTTGTTTGATTAACCGAGATTCCGTTGAGCAATAAATTATCATTTCCATCAGGCGCTACCCCTTCAATATTGATATAATTCCCACACAATATAATATATGCATTTCTCGTTCTTTCCTTAAGAATTTGTACTATCCTGTCAACTAAAATAGTTCTATCAAAAACAATAAAACCTTTAATCTTTTTTCTTATACTTGTTTGACAAAGTTTGATTATAGATTGAAATTTATTATCTATATCACCACAATGAAAAAAACTGTCCATATTATTTTTCTACGGTTAACTCATAATGATAAACAGGAAATGCATGGCTAGAAAAACCTGTTTTAAATTTACCAATATTTATCTCTTTTTCTGAAGGTGGAATAGCATCATTCTTATATGGGCGTTGACCTATTTTATACCACCTTACACCCTTTTTTTTAAACTCATTGATTGCTGTATCTTGAACAACATGTCCGACAGGTTGTTCAAAATAACTTCGATCATAGGCAGCAACGTCGTAGCGTCCTTCATCTGGGGTGAAAGTAAAATAGCCACCACCAATCATTCGTTCTTCCTCATCAAGTAAATAAATCAAAAATGCTTTTTTTGCTTCTATCTCATCTAAATTATATTCCCATGATTTATCAGAACGTGTTTTTCTACCTGCAGCATCAAAATGTAACTGCCTAAACTCCTCCCAAACCTCATTTGTATTCTTTTCAAGTAATTTAACATCCCAAAGTTTCATACCTTTTGTGACTAACGGTTTATAACTTTTCCTAAAATATTTTTTAATTTCATCGGAACGAAGTGACAGATCGATATATAAATCATGGTAGATACTAACAACTGCATTATTTCCTAATAACTCAGTATGCCAAAAACTTAAACCTGCATTTAAATCATTCTTAAAAAACTCAACACCTACCCATTTTTCAATCTGAAATGTTATGCAGAGAGCATTAATAAAAACAATGCATTTCTTTATTATTTTCTTTTTTTGTTTAGCTGAAAGTTCAGAGATAAACAATGGTGGAAATACAGGGTGAGCATACGTTGTAATGTTAACCGTGCCTGCTCCTGTTGTTAAAGATAAGGGCCACACTGCGCAGGGTCTTTCTCCCTCTTTTATGATCAGTGAGATATCCTGAATATCAACACCATTACCATTTTGATATTCCATCTGATATTTAATTTCTGACTGTGAATAAGCGACTGGGAAATATTCAACTTTTTGAAGTACGTCATTCCATAAGTCTCTATTATTTTCTCGATCAACTACCGATAAATCAGTTCGACTCGCAACATCAAAAATTGCTTTACTGTTCTTTATCATATCGGCTAGGTTTTATTTTCTGTCTGATTTATCAACATAGTCCCATTTCATGGGCGTGCCCTTTTTTAGTTTTGTATTAACAGATAGTCCAAGCAATTGATTTAAATATTTTGGTGCCAAACCTAGTCCAGGACGTACACAACGTAAGTTATTTTCATCAAGCACATCTCCTATACTGATATCCTCTGCTATATATAATGACCTTCTAAATGCGAGCGATTCTTTTTCCTGTTCTGTAGCGCCATAACTAACCTGTCCCATAGCCTGCCATGCTCGTTCTGACTCACTAACCAGTTGAGTCATCTCTGATGGATCGAGTGAAAATACGCTATCTACACCACCATCATCTCTATCCAAGGTAAAATGCTTTTCAATTACACATGCACCATGAGCAACTGCTGCAATTGCTGCACCGATACCCAAGGTGTGATCGGATAAGCCCGTTTCACAAGTAAATCGTTCTCGTAAATCGTTTAGGGTTAATATATTGCTATTTTCAGCTGTTGCTGGATAAGCACTGGTGCACTTAAGTAGTATAATATCCTCGCATCCAGCATTACGTGCCGTACTCACTGCCTCATCTATTTCCTCAATAGTTGCCATGCCGGTTGAAATAATTATTGGCTTCCCCGTAGTCGCTACTTTATGAATCAACGGTAAATGAATATTTTCAAAGGAAGCTATTTTATAAGCAGGCACATTCAACTCTTCTAGAAAATCAACAGCTGTTTCATCGAATGGTGAACTAAAACATATCATCCCATGCTCTTTAGCACGATTAAATATATCTTCATGCCATTCCCATGGCGTATGCGCTCGTTGATATAATTCATATAAATTATACCCATCCCATAGACTAGATTTGTCATTAATTAGAAACTCTTCTTTCTTTACATTTAAAGTAATTGTATCTGCTGTATAAGTTTGTAATTTTAATGCGTGTACTCCTGATTCTGCTGCTGCATCGACAATTTCTAATGCACGGTATAGAGATTGGTTATGATTACCTGACATTTCAGCGATAATAAATGGAGCAATATTTTGACCTACTGGTCTGTCTGCAATTCGAATCATTTAATTCACGTTAGTATTTTTTTTGACAAGAAAAGTGACTGGGGTTTATAATTGCAAGCAGCAAATAATCGCTTAGAACGCTCATTTTCATCCAAGACCTGTGCATTTATAGTTTCTACATCAGTTCGATTTATACTTAGCCAGGATTCAGCTGCTAATAATATTGCACTACCTGTCCCTGAACGATTAACACCGGGAACGAGATAAATTGATACTTCAGCCATTTTGCTTTCTATATCAAACCGAACAACACCGACTTCTTTATTTTCGTTCAGCGCTATTAACATAATTTGATTTTCATTTTTTAACATCGATGAAAACCAATCATCATGTTCTTGTTTATTAATTAAATGATTGTTTCGAGAAACCGCTCTATTGCTGGTATCGTTACGCCATTCTAATATAGCCTCTGAATCATTTTCAGCAGCAGTTCTAAATTCAATACCATAAAAGCCCATTGCCAAAATCACTCTTTGGACTCCTTTACCATCAACATACTTCATGCCAACTTCAGATAACCTCTGCCTAACATAGCTATTCTCCAATAAGCATAATACATGTCGCTGGATTACTGATGTTGATATTGTTTGATTATCAAGCGCGTATATTAACCCTTTATTTGCTGCAGATTTAATCTGCTCATTTTGGTTTTCGGCACAGCAAAAAATCAAGCTTGGTAAACCTAAACAACATCGTTCCCAAATAGTAATCCCGCCAGCACCAATTGCTAAATCAGCAGCTGTCATTAATTCAGCCATATTGTCTACTTGTATATGTAAACTGAATCCTGCTTTTTGACAGATCGATCTGATAGATTCACTGGCTGAATGTTTACTTCCAATTACTACATCAATAGCAACATCAGCAATATCAAGTTTTTCTATTGCTAGAATCACTTTCTCGGTATTATTCTCAGAATCAACACCACCAAAAAATACCAATATACGTTTTACTGTTGCTGTATCTCGTTTCAATTGATGTCTTAATTTTTGAAACTCTTCTCGTATCAACGCATAGCGTGGACCAATAAGTTGCTGACAGTATTCTGGAACCTTATTCGCATACCTAGATACATCATCAATATTTAAATTTTGATCAAGTAATAGTTCGCAATCATGTTTTCTATCAGCAATATCATCTATTACCATGATTTTTTTTGTTGTTCCTCGCAATTCTCGTTCCCATCTTTCATCAAGAGAATAATGATCAATGATCAACCAATCCCAATCTTGATCTGATAATACGTCGATTGACTCATCAGCATCAGTCTTTTGATTAACACCTAGCCAATGGCTATGTGTAACTTCATTCAGATTTTCATTTTGACTAACTCCAGATAACTTAACTAAATTAATGTTCAATTTATTCAATAGGATTTCAAAGTGCTCAGGTATATAACGACATAAAAATCGGATTTCAACTGCATAGGATTTCAATGCATTCGCTAAAGTTATACAGCGAACCAAATGGCCAGTGCCTATCTCTAATGATGCATCAACACGTATAGCGATTTTCATATTAAATAATTAAGTAATACGCTTAAAACCACTGTGACATATAGGTCCTTTTAACAGTGAAGTGATATCTCTACCTTCTACACATTCTTTAATAAGAGCAAAAATAGGTTCAATGCGTGTAAAGTAATCATCTATAATCTCATCCGAATGTTCGGTACAGACATAAACACTCGTACTAGCTAAATACCCTTGTTCCAGCATTTCCTGGGTAATCAGTGTTTTATATGCTTGCGCATCAGGATAATTAAAAGAAAACGATGATAATGCTGGTAGTCCACTTACAGTAATTGAAAGGTCATATGACTGTGCTAGTTTCTTCCATCTTTGAGTAATCACTTTTCCTATCTGTGTTATTTGTTCCCATGAACAAGTCCTTTCCATAACTTCCAATGTTTTTAATGCCGCTGTAGGTCCAATTCGTTCTGTCCAAAATGTACTACTAATAAAAGTACTTTGTGCTGCATCCATTACTTCACTACGGCCTATAACTGAAGTGATCGCATAGCCGTTACCTAGCGCTTTTCCGAAAACAGCTAAATCAGGGTTAACGTCATACAGTTGATGAATTCCACCAAAGTTTTGTCTAAAACCAGAAGTACATTCATCGAAAATTAAAACAATATCATTATCAGTTGCTAATTGCCGAACCTGTTTTAGAAAGTTCTTTTCAGGTTCTGTGTTACGAGTTACCTCCATTTTAATAACACCAATATGCTTTTCTTTTACTAAGGCTTCTAATTCAGAAAAATTATTATAGGCAAATGGAAATACTGTCCCTTGTAGATTTTGTGGTACACCATTGGGGGCTAATCCAGGTAGTAAATGCCCGGACAAATTCTCATCACTGTTTAAATTTGCTGATAAATACCAATCATGCCAGCCGTGATATCCGCAAATTGCAACATTGTCCCTTTTGCTAGCAGCACGGGCAATACGAATGGCTATTGCATTAGCTTCACCACCCGAACGTGCAAAGCGTACTTTTTCTGCCCATGGGTGCATATTGATTAATTTTTCTGCGAGATAAACTTCTTCTGGACAGTTAAATGTCGACATGTTGCCTGCGCTTACCGTTTCATGAACTTGGTCATCGACCTCTGAATTAGCGTAGCCTAAAATATTCGTCCCGATACCCATCAAACTCATATCAATATACTCTTTTCCATCCAGGTCCCATATTCTGCAACCTTGCGCTTTGCTAAAATATGCCGGCCATTGATCTGGCAAAAACATTTCAGCACGTTTTGACAAAAGCATGTTACCTCCAGGAATAAGAGACTTGGCTCTTCGCCACAGTTTTTGACCCGTGCCAAAATTCGTAGCTGCATTTCTTGTTAAATGCTTGTTAGCTTTAAACAGCTCAGGATCCTGAGTTTTCAAATCGATTACATCTTTCCATGTAAAATTAATACGTGGTTCAAAATATTTAAAAATATTTTTTATTACATCAAGGTCAACAACTTCATCCAATGTCCAACGTTCAGATGAATGATCTTTGCTATTGGAATAATTTTCTGTTTTAAAATTTCCTGATGAATATATATAAGGTGTGACATGTTCGCGATCATTAGTATCTTGAGCCTGCTCTACAGCCTGATAAAGTGCATTAGCTAAAAATATCTCAACATCAAGACCATCAGGAAAACTCGGCTGTAAAGTATTACTGAGGTAATCAACTTGCTGAGATTTAAATGCTGCAACCATATCATCAAGTAGTACCGCATCAATTAACGGGCAGTCGCCTGTAATTCGAACTATAGCATCAGGCTTATTTTGCATTGCAACTTTATAAAAACGATCCAGTACATCATGTTCACTGCCAGCAAATACCTCATAACCCAGTTTCTCTACATGCTCAATTAATGGCTTATTATTATCATCCATCGATGTTGCCAGAATAATCTTATCTATAGAATTTGCAGCAGATAAACGTGAAAGTAAAAGTTCAATTACGGGCTTTTCATTAATTAACTCCATGACTTTACCTGGATAACGTGTTGATCCCATCCTTGCCTGCACTATTGCAATGATATTCATCTAGCTTTGAGTGAAATAATTAATATCTAAAGTAAATTACACAGAAATAGTAATTTACTTTGGCGGCTTAACAATTAATAAGTCTTCTCTAGTATAGTGATATGGAAGTTTATTACTTTGCGGTAGTAAAAAAATATCAAGACCTTTATCTCTTAGTTCTTGAAACACCTCACAAATAAATACATCACTAATTTGTGGAGTATTATGTAAACCAGATTTTTGGTAAGCCTTATGATCAGGATAATTTGGTATCTCATCCAGACTAACTTCTTTCCAGTTTGCTTCAAACTTTCTGCCAAATTCGGTCGCAAGAAAGCGTCCACGTTTATTTTCATTTGGTAAATCTGCAATCAATAGTTTCCCTCCGGGCGCAAGATAATCTATACAATTTAAAACAAATGCCTTCGGGTTATCTGTATAATGAATGACAGAATAAACGATGATGTAATCGAAAAAACTTTTATGCGTTTCCTTTAAATTTGATTCATAAGGGAATACACCATTAATTAATTCGATCTTCTCATTCAAATATGATGAGAAATTCTTTTTTATTGAGTCAATGACAGGTTCTATATCAAGCATCACAACGGAATGCTGATATTTTTTATACAACTCAAGCATATATTTAGTTAACTCACCATAGCCACAACCAATTTCTAAAAGTTTTTTACCAGCCAACATATCAAGTTTGGTTTCTATATCGGCACAAATATCTACTGCCTTACCAAGTTCATTAGTCGAACGACCAACAGTTGAAGCAAGGTTTTCTGATTTTTGAATCAGTTCCTGATAATGAGCAACTGCGTTCTTTTGTCTTTTATCCATTTTTATCTTCAATCAAATTACTATATGTATCTAACAATAAATCATTTATAAAAAAGCCTCGACCAGAGGCTCGTCCTAACAAGCTAAAATTACTTAGAGAATCTGACAAAAACGCCGACTGTTTTTTTACATTTTCCATAAAATCAATTGAAAGGACAGGAAATCCTGCTCCAAGATCTTGCATTTTCGAAGTAAGAATTTTTGCATCCTCGTCGACAATCTTAAGTTTGATTAATTCGTCATGCACAATGTTTAGTATATTACTAACTATCTCCTCATCTAGTTTTCCTGATAACACTTCAACGGTTAAATTATTCCGAGATGATTTCTCTTTGTCAGGTGTTATGTTCGGATAGAGTGTAATTCGATAACTATAAAATTCTGACGCCCAGCATAGTAAGTATTGTGGTACTTTCTTAAGCAATTCTTTATCAAATTCATAATGACATAGAATATGATTTCTAAATTTAGGCGGGGCTGCAGAAAAAGTAATATTTGCTGCCTTAAAAGCTAAAAATGCCGGTACTGTCCAGACAAGATGATCAAGTTCCAATTTTTCACCACTACTCAATGTTATTGAATCAATATCTCTATCAACATGAGAAATAGAGGAAACACTCTCTCCAGTGATTATCTTAACTCCACATTTTTTAAGCTTAGCGACAGCAGAGTCCATCCATTTACCTATTCCTTGATTTCCTTTCGGATAAAAATAGAAATCATCTCTGTCACCGTCATCATATCGGTGAAAGCCCAAGCTAGCATCTAAGCGTGGCTTAGTTTTTAATTCTTTGGTCACATCGTTGGTCAATGCTATAACGCGTTGAAGACCAAATATTCTTAGAACCTCTGGCACTAATTCCTCTAAGCTAATATCAGATCCCTGCAATTTTTCAACTACAGGCTTATATGCTTTTTCTGTATAAGTCTTACCTACTGTTTTAGACAAAAACTCACTTAACGATACTTCAGTTCCATCTAAACCAGGTGCTTCTAATAATTCAACTAGGCCTCTAAGATAATCTATTTCATTAAGCTTTCTAACATCTAAAAGTGTATTTGTTTTATTCCATTCTCCTTTAAAATAATTTTCAGATTTCAAATAGGGGAACTTATAGTAATTCTTTTCTATGCTTTCATCGTCACCATAAAAGAATTCATCAATTATGCTATTTCCCGTCCTACCTGGAATATGGGTACCATAATCATAAAAAGCACCATTGATTTCAAATGATGATAACAAACCACCCAGGTTATCGTCTTTGTCAATCAAAAATACTTCATCATATTTCTGCGTACATAAATAAGCAGCCAATATTCCTACTGAACCTGCCCCAATAATTATACATCTAGACATCTATTTTTTTCTCTATGCTATACAAGTTGCATCATTCTCTTTTAATTTATTTAATCCTACCTCAAGCAGAGCCATTGGTATCTGTTGATGAATAGGCAACGGGTATACTTTGGTTAACTCTGATTCATTGACCGAATTTATTTTTTCAAAATATCTAAAACCAATATTAATTCCTAATTCAGTCAACAAAGTAGCAGTATTTTCTTTTATAAGAATTGGCAAACAACAGGGCAACCTATTATCTAATGAAATTGTTGAATCGATATTCAAATATTTCTTTGCTAAATCTAGTCTAGATTTACGTTGTATCTTGATCTCATCATAGTTGATAAAGGCTGATAATATTTCATTTAATGCGCGTTCAGGTAAATTTCCACATAAACTTTCAACCCCACCCCAATAAGACAATAAGCTTGGATAGTGTTCACCTAACATTCTCAGGTACCATTGCAAACTTGGAGAATGTCTTCTGTTATCTCTTAATTCACGTAAGTTTTCAGCATCCTTATTATTTTTACACCAGATAACTCCACCAGTGCTACACGCTAGTATCTTAGGCAAAGACCATATTTCATACTTCCCGCCTAATTTCATTGAAATATTATTTTCTAGATAAACACTATCACAAGCATCTTCAATAACAGTTCCTGAATTATTTTTTAAATTGTATTGAGATACTCCCCATTGATGATAAACGATACTGACTTCACAATTAATATCTGCTTGATAAGGTACAGGCGTGGCAAACCTTGAAACTGACTCTAGTAAACAATGACTGGCATATGCTGGAACACGCACAAGACTATCCCGTGACAACTGCATATGCTCTATTATAAGACTTATACTAGATCTTGCACTTGAACACAGTACCGGGTAAGCGCCACCAAACATTTTACTTAATTCATTTTCAACATGATCACTAGTAGAAGAAGCAGAAAATAAGACACCAGGTCTTTTATTTGGACTTGGCCAAATATCAACTGACATGATTTTTACAAACTATGAACACTATATATTCCAGTTAAATGGATCTAGAAGAAATGCATCGTCACAATTAAGATCAATAAATTCTACACTCTTTTTATCTGATGAATAATTCACAAGCTTTACAAGATGGTTCAAATTATCAACACCAACAATCACTTTGTCTATTTCTGCTATGGACAAAACCCACTGCAAACACACAGCAACAGGATCCTGATCCGTTTGTTTAATGAACTCATCCCATTTAGACCAAATAGATTGCCATTTATTAAATGTTTCAGGACGTTCAATATTCGACATTAATAAAACACCTTGCAAAAATACTGATCTTGCATGAAGTTCTATCCCTTTATTATTCAATTTTGATATCCAGCTAGACTTTAACAATCGCTTATCAAGAATATTTATTGGCGCCTGTATAATATCAAGATCATAATTCGGTATTAATTCATCAAGAATGCTAGGTGTATATAATGACACGCCAATTTTTTCTATAATGCCGGCGTCCTGTAGGTTTTTTAACTCTCTATAGGTTTCCGCCCCACTAGTTTCAAGTAAATCTTCTGCCCTATGAAATAATATTCCGTAAACTTTATTAAGATTAAGTCGTTCCAGTGACTCTTCTATAATTAATTTTATTGGCTTTTTATTTTCTTTATATGAAGGTAACTTCGAAATCACCTTCCAATCACAAACTCCAATCTCACCTAAAACTTTTTCACTGTTCCCATAAGCATAAGCGGTATCTAATGTGTCTATATTATTTTTCTTTGCATAATTTAGTATTGAAGTTACTTCTTCATCCTTGATTTTTCCAGTTCTATTTGCAAGTCCATAATCAGAACCAAATTGTGCTGTACCAAGAGCAAGTTTCAAATTATCAAACCTTTAAATACCTCAACAACATGATGAACCTGCTCGTCTGTTAAATCATAAAATAGTGGTATGCTAAGAGCTTTGTCATAATAATCCATAGCATTTCCATAATCGTTAGCATTAAAACCCTGATCACGATAAAAAGGTTGAAGTGGTACTGGAATATAATGAACTTGGCTGCCAACATCTTGGCTTCTCAGATTCAACATAAATTCTGCTCTTGTTGTACCAATCGACTTGAAATCTATCAGAAGCACATAGAGGTGGTTGGAGCTGACATCTCGATAGCCTTTATTAATAGGCTGACAATGAGGTATATCTTGAAATAAGGTGTCATACATTTTTGCAATTTCTCTTCGCCGAGAAATAAACTTATCTATTTTCTTAAGTTGTGATAAACCAAGAGCACATTGAATATCAGTAATGCGATAATTAAAACCAAGCTCCCGCATCTCGTAATACCATGGATTTCTTATTTCACCCGTATATGCTTCCTCAACAGCTAGATAAGGATCATCTAATTTATTTATACCATGGCTACGGAGGCGTAATAATTTTCGATATAACTTCTCATCATTCGTTGTAATCATGCCGCCTTCACCTGCAGCAATAGTTTTTACCGGATGAAACGAAAAGATTGTCATCAAAGAATGTTTACAACAACCTATTTTACTACCATCAAGATAACTGCTGCCCAGAGCATGTGCAGCATCCTCAATTACAATAAGCTCATTATCATCGGCTACTTTTTTGATATCGTTCATATCACATGGCACACCTGAAAAATGTACTGGAACAACAACATCAATATCGGGAATTTCCTTAATTTTTTCAGACAAACTTTCTACTGACATATTGATTGTCTCTGGATCAATATCTGTGAATAAAGGTGTAGCTCCTATATATAAGGCTGCATTTGCACTTGAAACGAAGGTAATAGGAGACGTTATTAATTTACTTTTTTCATCTAATCCAGCTGCTAGCAATGTCATATGTAAGGCTACACTTCCACTTGAAACAGCAACGGCATATTTAGCACCGACATACTTAGCAATGCTTTTCTCAAATAATTCAACAGTGGGGCCCTGAGTCAGCCAACCACTTTTCATGAGCGTTACAACCGCATTTATATCATCATCATCAATGTGATGTCTGCCATATGGAATCATAAGCTTATAATTTCCCTGACCACGTTATTTTTCTCTTGCTCGTATAACTTTATCAAATCATCATCAATATTAAATTCATCATTATTGATTGATTTTTTGAGTTTTTTATTAGATAAACTCATATCATAAGGCCTGCTTACAAGATTTATATTTTCATTCAAACAACCCTGTTCGATCAAAGAAACATCAAGATTAAATTTTTCTGCTAACTTAATACCGAACTCATATTTAGATAGCCTTGTACTTGATACAACATTAAATATACCTGTCGCATCTAGCTCTGTTAATTTAACAATAGTATTAATCAATGAAGAAATTAGTATTGGTGTATAATAGACGTCCTTAAATAAACTTATACTTCTTTTATTACGCAACTCGTTTATTATAACGTCGCTAAATGATTTTCTATAAGTAGTTCCCCATCCGTAAAAATTTGTTCGCACGGAAATAGCATTATTATCAATTTCAAGCACTCTAGACTCAGCTTCTGATTTTGTTTTTGCATACACATTCTTTGGTTGATGTCTCTGCGACTCATTAACGAATGGCATGTCTCCCGAAAATAAATGATCTGTTGATATATAGACTAATTTTATATTAGATAATATACATGCTTGCGACACTGCAATAGCCAATTCAACATTAACTTTATACGCAGTCTTTGGACTAGATTCACACAACTCTACACTCGTCATTCCTGCCGCATGGATTACGACATCAGGCTTTACCGCTTTAAATATAGAAGATATAGAGTCAGCAGTTCCAAACTCTATAATTTCAGTATTAACACCATCTAATTTAATCTTTCTGTCATGTAAGCCCAGTGTTATTTGATGTGCCTCTCTCAATTCTATTGCCGAGTTGACTGCAAATAAACCACTGCCTCCTGTTATCAGGATATTCATAATATTTAATAACTTATTATTTATATATACTTGATATATATCAGGTGAGAATACCTATTAATATTGCCTATCTTTTTAAACTCTAGTGGGTTAGCCATATTTCGGAGTTGAATATCTGACAGGTTCATAGAAACTCAACATATTCACTCATTTTTTCTTAAATAAATACAACCCGTATTACTTGATGGAATCGCAAAAAATGCATCCACATCGTTTAAATGAGAATGAAAATAATGTTCAAGTGGCTCTCGGTATACACAACGAGTATTACTTTCTATTTCAACAGTAGGTTCACCATCGTAAAAAATACCACTATCAATTAAAAGGAAAGATTTCTTAGATATTCGAATCAACTCATTTATAATTGATTGTCGCAATTCAGATGTTTTCTTGATAGATGAAGAAAAAATAAAAGTAAAAACATGTGAAATAATTACATGATCAAACGAATCATCTGGAAAAGATGATAAAAAATTAAAATCGGCAACACTACCTTCGCGAACATCAATATTTTTATTTTCATGTGAACCAACACGGATGATTCTCAATGCGTCTGGATTCATATCAAACCCTTCAATTTGAGATGAAGGATAGTTCTGAGTGAGAACCTTAATGTTTTGACCCATGCCACAACCGGCATCCAAAAAAGAATCTCCATCCCTAAACACAAAAATGTTTGGGTTTATTTTATAAAAACGTGAAAGCCTGCCTTCCTCATTTTCATAGATAGCGATGCACTGTTCATCTGAATATTTTGCATAACCAGCGTAACCTGGTCCTTCTTCAGAATAGTGTATTGAAGACCTTCCATCAAACCATCTCAGTGTAGACTCTGTTTTTTCAAGTTGCCATGCTATGTGAAATGCACGTATTATTTTATATAGAAATAAGATTGGACCCCACAAACGGCTTGGTCTATATTTTATTTCTTTTGTATCCCTCCAAAATTTAGCATGCCGAGTGTTACGTATTATATATAAGTAAATTACAGAAAATGGACGTACAATACATTGCAAAACATGAATGATTTGGTGTGTTTTTTTAATTGGGACTTCCATAACTATTTTCGAGAGAATGATTTCTAATGTTATATAACTTTTAAAGTTAGAAAATATACCTGTTTAGCATCAAATAAATATTCATTTTTTTAATTATTATCTATAATAAAGGAAAAAGTTTTCCCTACGTATGCATCCACTTGTTATTTTCTAAATAACTATCAGCCACATCAGGAAATGCTTTCCCGAACTCCATATTGTTATTTAATTCCAACCATACTGGGTGAGATTCATCAGTAAAATAAAATCCAAATGTCCCTTTAATTGCTTTGGTAATATCAGGAACTAATATTGTGTAGAATTTCTCTTGTTTTTCTATCATGCATTTTTTTCTGATTGTATTGCCTTCTAGACGCACATGCATTTCGATAGCCGCATTTTTAATTTCATCAGGTGTATTTTTCACTAGCTCTATATTAGATTCGACAAAATGTTCTGAGAGAAATATTGATTGTGCGTTTAACTTTTTAATTTCTGATGAAGTTAATATTGAATTATCAAGCATATTCTTATATTTCTGCACTATAAATATGTCATTTTTTGTAGACTTTTGATAAAACAAATTTATTACAGGAGCCATATTTGTAAATACCACTGGTTTACGTTGCAATGTAGCCATCTGATATAAACCACTAGGTGTTCCAACAACAAATTTACAAATTGAAAATAAATAAACTTCTAACAAATCATTCGGTTCATAATCGGTGTAATCTGTAAACTCATTCAGATCAAAGTCGGCTTTTTCTTTAAAGTATCGACCTACTCGTACAACATGATAACCTAATGAAATTAGAGCCTTTGTTGCCTCATACATATCACTAATAGGATAGTCTCTATAATCGTGATAACTAAAACTTGCTTCTTCCCTTGAAAAATGTCGTTCCAAATACAATGAGTCCCTATTAAAAATTAAAACAATGGGTTTGTTTAGGTTTACACCAATTTTCGATGCCAATTTTTCTGCTTTATTCTTTTCTGAATCAGATAGTTTCACAGATGATTTAGTCTTAAGAATATTCCCTGGAATATCTAACGCATAAAACCACTGTATTTTAGGTAAAATTTTATTGTATACAATTGCTGCTAAAGATGAATATGGCAGTATAAATATTGATTCAGAAAATTTTTTTAGCACAAATTTATTTGCAACAATTCCTGTATAAGTAAATATGTGAAATTCATTTGAAATTCCATTTAACTTCCTTCTAGCAACATAATATTCCATCTCACAACAGAGATGACCAACCCTATTTGCATAAATTTGATGATGTTTCGCATTAGTAAATATTAAAAGAATAAAACCAAAAAAAATGTAAATTGGAAACAATAATATGTCCAGTGGGTGTTTATATGCGAACATGATTTTCATTTTTCCATGCATATAAAGCTTCCTTAAAAAGGTTCTATTCAGATCCATGACATTGCCTGATAAAATTTTTCAGAACTCATAACCACTGAAAGGTCTTGTGCTGCCCACTTATATTCATCATCATCCAATTCAGATAGAAATGGCAACAAACAAATATTGTCTTTTTGCTTGTCTCGAATATAAGAAACTAAGTTTGAAGGCACTCTATAATTCAAATATTTCGTAAAATCGTAATCGACTATATTATAGTCACCAGATATCAAGTTTAAATTCTCAAGCTCTTTTAATATTAACTCTACTGTTAGTGATCCTTTGTAATCTTTCCAATATTGATATTTCATTTTCAATATTAACAGTGAGGCACTATCATTATTTTCACTAGATACATTTTGAAACTCTTTTATAAATGGATGATCATTGAAATGCACAAAACCTGAATTTATTTTTATATTTTTTATTAGAATATGTAAAGATAAATTCTCATACAAATCATTTGTAAACAAATATGATTCATCATCCAATATAGTTTTAATGTTTACTCCATTTGTGATAATTAATTTGTCACACTCAAATATTTCGCCATTAATACTTTTCAATTTAAAGTATTTATTTTCATGCTCACCAGAAACGATAATTTTATTTATCAAACAATCGCTTCTTATGCTAACTTTATAATTACTCAAGCTCTCTTTTAATTTTTCTACAAGCTGCTTTGTTCCCCCTTCAAGCTCATATGCTTCACCATTATATTCTGCATATTTTTCAAATGCTTTCGATTCCTTTGGAAACACATCGACGCTATTATTTAAGTAATTAATCTCTAATGGCTCCGGGTCTGCTCTCTTTAAATTAACTTTAAAGACATTTTCTAAGAAATCATATGATTTCTTATTAGGCATAATAATATGTGTGGCTCTTGGAATATTATGTAAATTTAAAACATCAATTAATGACCAAGCACCACCGATAGTATTGCTCCCTTCTATAACAGTTACATTAAAGCCTAATGAGGCAAGGAAATTTGCTTTTAATAAGGAAAATGGGCTAGAACCTATAACAATATATTTTTTACTATCAAGCTGATTTTTTTTCTGGATACTTTTGTAAGTATTCAAAAAATTGTTTGCGATATCAAAGTGATTATTTCTGAGTAAAAACTCAATAAAGTCATACCAAACTAGATTTTCGTTTCTACTACCCCTCCCCTTAGTATTAAAGAGTTCAGATATATCAGGAATACTACTAGTCATTAAATAAAATCATGCAGGGCTGACACAAATCGCGACAAAGTACTGAGTCATCGTCTCTCTCCCAGTATGAATAACCTCATCATTCATTGACAAAATAATCACATTTTTAAAGTGTCTTTTGCATACATCCATCAAGCTGTCATAATCTTTGAAATTATCTTGACCTTTCATACTTTCATTTGACGAATATGGGGTTGATAATACATTTTGGGTTCCTATTACAAATATTCCATTCTCATCCATTGAGTTAGCAATATTACTAAAAAAATCATCCTCTTTGTCTTTTGGAATACTTGATAAAACATCAAATGAAACAACTCCATCATATTTTTCATTTAACGGTTTTTTTATCATGTCATGCTGAGAGAATTTCACACTATCACCAAATAAATTTCTCTTTATATTATCTTCAATAAAAACTTTTTCTAAATCTACAGCATGAACACTGTCTGATTCTTGCAAAAGAATTGAAACACCAACTCCATCTCCACACCCTACTTCCAAAATATTTTTTTTACCTAATAAAAATTTTGATGCGGCTTTATACCTTGACAACATAAAAACAAGATACTTAGGATCATGTCTTAATTTAAAGCTTGTTAAGGGACCGAACCACTGTTCACTCTCATAAGAGTATTCTTTAACATGATTCGTATACATATCTTGTATTAAATTATCTTTTTCCACTTTACTCACCTAGTCTATTTTATATAGTATTCTTCAACTTTCATTATTGCATTTACGGCATCCTCAATCTCTTCATCGCCATAATTTTCGTTAACATAAAGGCAAAAACTATTATTAATACTATTTCTAGCATTTGGACAATCAAAAGTATCGGCAACATACTTATCCAACCAACGCCATCCTGGTGCAAACTGTTTATAATCAGGATTTAAATCTATACCTTCTTCCATAATAGCTTTTGCAAACTCAACCTTTGAACAAGACAATTTATTAGCATCTACAAACACGGGGATAATAAAGGGTGAAGTTTCATCAGTATATTCATAAGCCCTGCATACTCTTGACGTTTTTTTTAACGATTTGTAAACATTCTCATAAAAATACTGCCTTGCTCTAATGGTCTTTTTTAATTTATTCAATGAGGAATTACCAAAAGCACAGGAAAATTCATTCGAATTAAAATTGTGTGCTGGAAATAAGTATTTCCCAGGATCTCTAGCATCAAAATTTTCTTCCCACAGAGTCTTTCCTTTATCTGCATAAGCCAAGATATTTTGATAAGTTTTTTCATCTTTTGTGAATGCAAGACCTCCCGTCGGTCCTGACACAATATTTTTACTAAACATTGTAGAAAATGCTGCTATATCTCCAAATGTACCAATAAGTTTATTTTCATACTTTGCACCGTGTGCCTGACTACAGTCTTCTATTAGTTTGATATTTTTTTCTTCGCATATATTTTTTATATCTGAAATTTCACATGCGTGTCCAATAGCATGTACTGCTAATATGGCACTAGTATTATCATCAATTCTTTTTAAAACCTCACTCGCTGAAATATTGTAAGAATCTTTACCCGTATCAACTAGTTTAGGAACTAAACCATTTAGAATTATAGGATTAATACAACCAGGATCAGTTATTGGGGAAACAAGCACATTACTGTTCAGAGGCAAATTCAGAGAGGCGATAGAAACATAGACTGCAGCTGTACCAGAAGAAACAGCATCAGTGAAACCTCCACCCATGAATTCACTAAACTCAGAACAATATTTTTTTTCAAAAAAACCATGATACCCAGGATCTTTATTTATACTTCGATAATAACTTAAGACTTCTGAAAACAATCTTTCTTCATCTTCGCCTATAGCAAATCTTGGTGGCATTATTTTTTTTCTAACTGGTTTCCCACCATGGATTGCCAGGCTATCTGTATTCATACTTAACTCTCTCTCCATTTTCCCTACTTTTTCTAATAAGGGCCTTTAAAATTATCTTTTTTATCAAGTTCACTGAACGATGCATTAGTAATCCCTAACAATTCAGTAACTGCTTCCGCAAGATTAGATGCCTTGGGATAAAATGCATTTTCTAATGGCTCTGATACAGGGGCAGGACAGTCAGCAATAGTTATTCTTTTAACAGGTGCTTTTAAATCTGCTAAACAATTCTCCGAAACCGTAGCAGCGACCTCGCTCGAAAACCCGCAAAACTCCCAACTAGTATCCGTCACTATCAATCTTCCTGTTTTTTTGACAGAAGAAAGTATTGTTTCTATGTCTAAAGGTCTTATTGTTCTCGGATCTATAATTTCAACATCAACGTTCATATTTTTTAGTTCATCAGCTGCAATAACAGCTTCAGTAAGCATCGCAGATGGTGCGACAATCGTAATATCTTTACCTTCTCTAACAATATTCGCTTTTCCAAAAGGAATTGCATACCTATCCATAGGTACTTCACCACTTAATTCAAATAAAGATCTATGCTCAAAAATTATGACTGGATGTTCAGACTTAAGAGAAGACATTAATAATCCTTTTGCATCATATGGAGTAGATGGCATAGCTACAGTTACTCCAGGAAAATGTGCTAATGAGGAATGCAAACTTTGAGAGTGCGTTGCACCTTGACCCCAACCGCGCCCTACTATTGCTCGAATTACTATAGGTACTGATCCTGCATTTCCAGCAAACATGTATTTCCATTTCGCGGCAAGGTTTATCAACCCATCAAATGCTAAGAACATAAAGTCAGCTCTTGGATGAACAATCACTGGTCGTTTACCAAACGCAGCAGCTCCCACTGAAATACCTGCCATTGCAGTTTCTAATGACGGACAGTCAAAAACTCTATCCGTGAACTTACTATGAGCTTCAGCAGTTGTACCAAAAATACCAGAGGGGTAATCGACTGCGTGACCTGTTATATATATTGAAACATCGTCACTCATGGATTGAACTAATGCTTCTGATATTGCTTCTTTATATTTTAATTCTCTCACTTATTTTCTTTAATATGTATTTTCAAACAGTGTATCTTTACTTGGCCAAGATGATTCCTGCGCACGTTCAAATTCGGAAGTCAATTTTTCCTTTATTTGATGATCCAATTTACTTAATTCATTATCGGTAATTATTTTTTCCTGTAAAAGTTGTTCGCTAATGCGCTTAACAGGACACTTTTCTTTCCACTCATCTAACTCAGTAACAGTACGATATGTCCGATTTAATTCATGATCATAATTAGGTCCGACATGTTCTAACCACCTATATGTTGTACATTCAAGAAAGAATGGCTTCTTATATTCATTCATATATTGAATTGCATTGTTTGTCTCTTCGTAAACCTTTTCTACATCATTTCCATCAATTTTTTTTGATTTAACTCCAAATGCATTTACTCTTTCACAAAAGTTGGTGCCCTCAGGTTGCCGCACTCCCATGGGACTTTCTGTTGCATAACCATTATTTTCACATACAAATAAAACGGGTAAATTCTTTAATGATGCAAAAATTAAACATTCATAAAATATTCCTTCTTCAAGAGTTGCATCACCAAAAAATGAAGCAACCAAATTATTTTTTTTATCCATAGAGAGGCTTAGTGCGCTACCAACAGCTGCTGCTACCGTCTCGCCTAATATTGCGGTTGAGGCTACAAAGCCAGCATCGAAATCAGTTAAATGCACGGAGCCTCCTCTTCCATTAGAACAACCATCTTCTCTTCCCAATAGTTCTGCTGCTAATGCAAAGAAGTTTCCCCCTTTAGCAAGATAATGATTATGTGACCTATGATGACTATATACATAATCAGATTTATTAAGCGCAGCACAGACACCGACAGCAACAGCCTCTTGTCCAACACCAAAATGAGTAGGCGTCTTCATTATTTGCAATTTATATTTTTCAGCCAGCATTAACTCAGCATTACGAACAAATAATAACTGCTCTAGTAAATACAGTTTTATTTCGCTGGGTGATTTGTTTTTCATGTTATCGTTACTCATATATTTAATAACTTATGCACTTCTTTACCATTTCTGAATATGACGAAAATTTCATAGATGCATCGTGTTTAGCCTTTTCATTACTTAAACATGAATATTTAGATCTAGGTTCAAACATTTCTACATCATTCAATGAGGTTTTCTGTACATATTCAATAGGTACATCAAGAGCAGCGGCAATTTGCACGCCCATCTCATATCTTGTGAGATGATCATCTGCAGCAAGATGATAAGTCCCGACAAGCTTTAGATTTATCGCTTTTATAATAAAGTCTGCAATATCATTCACAAAAACAGGACTGACCCATTGATCTGTAAAACAAGGAATAACTTGATCGTTTTTCAGGGCTTTAATTTGATGCATTAGAAAATTTTCTGAGTATGGCCCAATAACTTTACTCATCCGTAATACAAGATAATCACTAAAGTTTTGCTTTACAAATTCCTCACAAACTACCTTTTGTTGTCCATACACAGTTAACGGTTCTGCATCATCTTCTTCAACAAAAGATTCTTTGCCATCACCAAATACAGCATCACTTGAAAAATATATAACTTTTACATTTTTTGCAGAGAGATATTTCAAAAGCCTTATTGGCCCTAGCATGTTTATGCTATTGCTAGTTGCGGGGTATTTCGCACAATCATCAACATTTGTGTTACTACTTAAAATTATAACTATATCGAGATTTTCTGATAACTTAATGGCTTCTGAATCATCAGAAGTAATATCGTAAATGATATGTTTCTCAGATTCATTTTCATTATGTGTATATGAGAAAACATTAAACTTACTGGTTTCTAAAGATTTAAGTAGAACCTTCCCAATAGACCCGTTTGCTCCTATAACATGTACATTAGATGTCATTCTTAGTATAACGATTCGGGGATGATCGGTTCTGGTAACCTTTTATCAAATTCACCTTCACGATAGTTCAATATTTCTCTATAGGATGTCGGTCCATCATAATCTGGATAATACCGTTCGAATGTCTTACGAGAAAATTCCCTGACAACATCAAGTTCTTCCATAGTTATTCCAACCATTTTGGCATACTTAATTTTTCTTTCTTCTGTACTGAAGTTGATCCTGTCCCAATCAAAACAGCGAATTATTCCCATAGATAATTGGGAAAACTCTTCTGTTTTAAATAGAGCTACTGTACGTTTAATTATTCTATTTATGGAGTCTTGATCATCCAACATTCCCTGCTTTGTGATCTGTTTCATCATCCGAGTTCCAACCATTGGTGTTGCTATTGAAAAAACGTTGTAATCAATTTCAGGATGTTGCTCAGCAAATGTAATCGTTTCAAGAATATCTTCGGCAGTTTCACCTGGCATTCCTATCACAAACATTCCGATAATTTCTATATCTAATTCTGACAACCATTTAATAACCTGTTTATTTCCTTCCACTGAAGAAAGTTTTCCAACAACACGCTTTAGCACACGATCATTACCCGATTCAAAAGGTGCAATTACTCTATACATTCCAGTTTCTTTCATTGCATGCAATGCATCGTAGGTAAGAGGCCAAAGTGGTTGGCCTTGCGCCACAAACCAGGGAAACTTCAAATTTCTTTTTGAAAGTTCATTGCAAAATTCTAGAATTTGTTCTTCTGATCTTACAAATAAATCATCAAAGAAATGTATTTCTTCAACACCCTGTGATAGTGCTTGTTCGATTTCAGCTATGACTTGGTCTGTCTTTTTTCTTCTATATCTTTGTTTTTCTCCACGCAAGAATGCAACAGAACAAAAACTACAACGTAGTATGCAACTTCTAGATGACATTATATCTCTGTATTTAACCGATTTTTCGGGGAATCTAATTTTGGCGTATTCGGGAAACTTATAATATTGTTCTAATTCATTTTCATTAAATAAATCATATGCTGGAAGAGGCAAAGCCTCTATGTCGACAGATGGATAAGCATTTGAATTAATAACTTCGCCTTGATCCGTTTTGAATGAAATCCCAGGCATATCAATTAATTCTTTCTCGTCATTAAGATTCTTTAGCAAGCCGGATATTGCATAATCAACTTCACCTCTTATTGAGTAGGCACATATATCCTCACCAACAGCTTTACCTGGATAATTTGTGGCATGACAACCGGTAAGAACCGATATAATTTTAGGATCAATAGTTTTTACTAAATCAAACACCCATTTACCATCAAAATCTTCTGCTGTAGCAAAAGTTAAAATAGACTGTATTACACAGACACAATCTGGCTGAAATGATTTTATTTCAAACTCAAGTTTCTGATCACCGCCGGTTTCAAAAACGCCTAAATCAAAAATTTTAGGTGTAAAACCATCCTCCCGAAGGATTGAAGCAACCTGTGTAGGCTCAACGGGTGAAACTAAGCGATAAGCTTCAAAGTCTGGGCGAAAGCCAGAGTTATCTTCTCTGCTAACAAGTGGGGGTACTACTAATAATATGCGTTTTATAGTCATTTTTTATCTTTAAGATTTACGAGTATTATAATTTACTAACGAATTGATTATATCACAACAAAATGGTGCTTTTTCAAATTGAATACTACTAGGCTATGCCGAATAGCTTTAAATAATTCGGTTCTTATTCATATAGAGCCATAATGCGTATGCATCTAGTGACCAAAATGGCTGCAAGGTAATAGCTTCTCTTTTTGTGAAAATTTTATAAGCCTGACCTTCAGCAAGTTTAATATTATTCAAATCCTCTTTTGCAAGTCGAATTTCAAAGTAATGTCGTTTTATAGTTCTATCTTCACTATCAGAAAAGTTGAAATTTATATTAAAAAGATAATCTAAATTATCTATACCGAGATTAATTTCCTCTTTTATTTCTCTAATAATAGCTTGCTCAGGATTTTCACTTCCCTCAATTGCCCCACCAAAAAAACCCCAATGCCCAGGAAAGAAAACACCTTTCTTGTTGTCTCTAAGTTGCAACAGAAAACCTTCGCTATTAGTTAGTATAATTGCGCATGATGCGTCTCCTAACTTTAAAGGAGTTCTATCTGTCAAAAATGCATGGTTTTCATTAAACTTTACACTTTGTTGGTTTGATTCAACTGTCTTTTTGATCATTCATAACTGTCCAAAAATAATCACCTTTATAACAAGCTTCATCAAAAACCTTTAACCATTCATCCGGGTAATCATGGAATAACGCTGTAAGCACCCAACTTTCAAAGAGTACTTTTTGTTCTTTTGTATAATATGAATCTACTTGAACGAAGCCTCTTCCCGGAGAAAGGCGTTCAATTTCTTTTAAAGCAACAATACAATCTTCTTTAGCCAGATTATGAAGTGTATTTATTGAAATAACTGCATCAAAACTTTCATCAGGAAAGGGCAACTCTATAGCATTTCCAATTTGTAGTCGTCCTACAACTTCTGGCTCACAATTATTTAATGCATATTCAGAAACATCAATGCCATAAGCATCAATTCCTAATGCCAGCAAATCTTTAACCAAAAATCCTTTAGCACATCCAACATCTAATACTTTATCTCCCTGTTTTAGGTCAAAGTGCTTAATTATATCGTGTGCGACAGGTTGCCACCGACCATCATATCGATAACCTCCATACCCGTATTCTCTAGGGCCATCAAAATACATTTTTCCGTATTCACTTGATATTTCGATATGTTCTTTAGTTTTTGCTTTTTCACGTGCTTTTACATTACGACTGCTTTTGGGTAGTGCTCGTAACAAATCAAACTCAGGCATTATGTGATTTTGCTTCTTCAAGCATTCTAATTATGCCATCTGTAATATCAGTATATTTAAAATCAGGAAATACTTTTGTAGTATGCTCCATATCAAATGCTCTATAGCCATTATGAGGCATAAGTCCAACTCGTTCTGTTTTAATTAATTTTATTTCTTTTTCTGTTTGTTCAATTATTTTTTTAGCAATGTCATAGAAAGAAATTACTTTACCTGTTGCGGCGTTTAATATTCCCTCACTCTTATGCAAAACCATTCTTTTAATTAATTCCGCCACATCATCAACTGAAACGTGATCTCGTTGCTCTTCCCCTTCACCAAATAAAACAATATCTTCATTGCTTTCCGCTAGCCTGCGAAATCGATTTGGTCCATATCCATTATGAGGATCTTCAAAGCCATATATTAACGTGGGCCTTATAATTCCGACCGGACCTGCATAGGCATTTTTAAGCATAACTTCTCTAGCTAAATGCATTACACCATGTAGCGAGCCAGGTTCAGCACATGAACCTTCTGTTAATGGTGATTTACTGTCCGCATAAACAGCATCGGAACTAACATATATTACATGAGCAGGTTTTTTCTTTTCGATAGCTTTACAAACTGACGTCATCATTTGAATATTGTTTTCCAGCATCACATTATTCTTAACAGGTGCTTCTGCGGATATGATTACTAGAGTATCGGTTTCATCTAAAGTAGACGTGAGTACATCTACCGAATTTGTATTTAGCAAATCAATTTCCTGTCGCCCTAATCCGAGACTACAAATATTCTCTCTATCCAGAGCTCTTTTTAATGTTCTCCCTACAAACCCTTTTGCCCCTAAAATGACAACTCTAACTGGAGTTACTACTTCACTATTTATATTTTTTAACATGCCTAATATACTATTTTCGTTATCACATTATTGGGATGCCCAAAGAGGCGTATTTTAAACTATTTTCTTGCGCATCTTTATTGTCAAAAAGATGATAGGGATCTATTAAAACATCTCCCTCAAGTTCATTTGCAATTTCTGCAATTGAGATGTTCTTAAACTCTTCCCATGGCGTCATGACCAAAAGAACATCAGCCCCATGAATTGCTTCCAATGCTGATGCTGCATAACTAATATTATTATCATCAGGTATATTTTTAACTAATGGGTCAAAAACGCTTAATTGATATTCACTCAACTTTTCAATTAATTTTATTGCTGGTGAATTTTTTATACTATTTGTATTCTCTTTATAAGATAAACCTAAAATCGCAACTTTAGCTTCTGAGTTTTTAGAAAGTACTAGATCTTTCAGTACTCGATAGGGCCAACCTTTCCGATGTCTGCTATTTGCTATCCAGGCTCTAACAATATCTCCATCAGTTTTATGCTTTTCAGTCATTCGAACAACTGACTCTAAATCTCTCTCTAAATTTCCACCTGATATACCCAAACCCGGACTTATATAAGAAAATTTACCAATTCGTCTATCCAATTTCAGAGCTGGACTAATCTCTGTCCAATCTGCACCAATATTCTCACAAATCTCTGCCATTGAATTTGCAACACTAATGGAAGCAACCAGACACATGTTTATTGATATTTTGGCCAATTCCGCACTTTCATATCGCATTGGTAATATCGGACAATCAAAAGAATCTAAAAATATTTGTAAATCACTTGGCAATGGTAAACCTGGATCTTCGGCCCCGATCATAAATCGTTCAGGATACATAGCACGCTCGATGGCTCTGCCAAATATTAATGTCTCAACCTGATAATAAGTTTGCCCAGTCTTACGCTTATTTTCTCTTGTAAAACCAGGGTGAACTTGACTTAGTATTACTAAAATACAGTTCTCAGCAATATGATTAGTTACAACACTAATAAGCCTTTGAATTCCCTCAAGGTCACTCTTTCCATTATCATCTGTTGGAATATCTGCGGCTATATACGCAATATCACACGTAGATAAATCCTCAGCAATAGCCGTAAAATTTAATCTTGTGCGGTTATTTTTATAATACTCATCCAGTTCAGGTTCATCTATTCGAAAGACTCCCTCTTCTAATTCCTTAATAAGAACCTCATCTTGATCAAAACAAAGTGTGTTGAATTTTCTTGCGGCACTTGCTAAAGCAGAATTCAATCCAAGATGTGTTAAACCACAGAATGCAATTTTAGGTGATTTCATTAATTATTTTTTTCTATTAGGAATTTGCTTCTTCAGCTAGAGTCTTTAACATTTTATTTATTAAAATATCATTTTCTAAATTACCAGCACTTTTCTGACTGCACAATAAACTGAAATGTTCATATTCAGATTTCCATGTAGGGTCATCATTTATTAAAGTTATTTTATTTTCAGGTGGTCTCCCACTGGGTAATACTCTTTCTCTAAACGTAAATGTGCTCGGACCCCATTTACATAAGGATTCAATATGTGCACTACCTTTTTCTGCAAACACATCACAGGTAAAATGATTGCGCCATGACAGCAACATCATTTCTAGTTGAATGGATATACCTTGATTAGTATTGCCCAGGATGACATGATCAAAAGCATTGTTCTCATGCGTATGGGCACTTGACACATGTATATCTTCTACTTCATCTGTCCCAAACCAAAATAGTAAGGTATCTAAAAGATGACTTCCTAAATCAGGCAAGACACCTGCGGCTTGATCTCTCCATGCACTCTTTTTAACAAGTCTTGCCGTTCCATTCCCATAAAACATACGTATCGAATAAACTTTGCCTAAAGCTCCACTAGAAATGATTTTTTTCATCTCCACAAAATGAGGCTCAAATCGATGATTGTATGCTGTATAACAAACAGCCGAGTTATTTGCAGCTATCTCTTGCAAATTATAAAGTTCTTCGTCTGAAGCAGATAACAAAGGTTTTTCTACAAGCACGTGCTTGCCATTTTCCAATAGTCTTTTTATTAAATCTATTTTTACATCATCGGGAGTACAAATCAGAGCAGCGTCATAACTATCTAGAGAAATTTCTTCCAGGCTTTTATTTGTCGCGTCCGGATTATACGGATCAATAGTTGCGACAATATCGTTTCCTGCTATTTTTTCTCTTTTATAACCTTGTACACCTAAGCCTATTACAATAACTTTCATTGGATTTATTTAAATAACACCATCTTCTCAACGGCATCAATTTTTTTGAGAACATCTTCAGGTTTAATAGGAATATTTCCATCATATTCACATTCACATGCAGCAGCCATCGAACCAAGAATTGTCGAGACACATGGTGAATTTGTTACTAACATGGAAAGTGTCGCATATGCTAATAAAGCATCTCCAGCACCTACCGCATCAACAACATTATTAGCGAAACTATCAATCGAAAAATAACGTTTCTGATTATCGCTAAGTACAAAGACACCTCTACTACCTAATTTTAGTATTAATGTTCCGCAACGAGTTTCATTAACTAATTTACCAGATAAATTACCAACAGTAGAATCTTGATCAGCAAGCGCAAACCGAGCTTCTCTTTCATTAGGCGTTATAAGATCAAAACCTAAAAAATCAGTAATATTGCCCCATCTACTAGCTACTTGACTATCAGCAACACGATAAGTTTTTTCAGGAATAGCTTCTGTTAATTTATCAACAGATAATTTATTAAATATACCATGTCTAAAATCACTAAAAATTACAGCATCACAATCTGTTTTAGAAATAGATTCAGATAACTCATCTATAACTTGTTCAGATATACTACGATTATCAAGCGTATCAATTTTTAGTAATCGATAACCACCAGCAATAATTGCATTTTTATTAGTTGTTGGTCGTGTTTTATCGATAATGGCATTACATTTAACACCGGATTCTGATAGACCATCTAATACAAAATCTTTTAATTCATCATTACCTAAAACCGTAGAAAAGACGACTTCAGATCCTGCCGCTCTCATATGTTGTGCAACAATTCCTGCGCCACCAATATAATCATCTTTTCCCTGATAAAGAACGCTAAACGTTGGAGTTTTTGTTTGCCCTCCAATTAATGTCGACCTTGTGTAACTGTCAACAATCGTATCACCTATTACATGGACTGTTTTACCATTCAGTTTTTCTAGCGCATTCCTAAGATCATTGAATGTAACTTTTTCTTCACTCATTAATGACATGAGTTTTTCAATATATATATTTGGCAGAGACAAATTTATTAATTCGGATGATGAGTAAACAATGTCTCCTGGTGTAAACAACATTTCACCACCATACTCTTCTATAACATCTAGCTCTTCTTGAGTTTCTTCGGGCAATCCCTCTGATGTATATTCAAAACCTTTCGCAAAATAATCAGGCTGAACTAATTGTAAATTTTCTAATGGCTTTTTACTCTCATCTATTATTACGAAATCGACCATCTCAAATGCAGCAAGATTGTGTGCACGTAAATTCTCCGGCACATGAGGTCTATAAGTCCCTTTAGAAATATGTCTATCTGAGGTAATACTCACAACTAGAATATCAGCTTTACTTTTGGCATAAGCTAAATGTCTAATATGTCCTGGATGAACAACATCAAAAACACCATGACATAAAATAACTTTATTCTCTCTAGGAAAAGCACCAATGGTTGAACAAAGTTCATTACGAGTTTTTATTTTATGCTCATATTTTTCGAAATAATCTATCGTCACACCTAATGCTCCCCAGACATATATTTAAACCATGTTTTCGTTGCAACCTTTATACTTTCCGGTTCCCATAATGGCGCATCCTTCCAATTGTTAATTTCCTGCATCATCAAAGATACACCTTCTTCAAAAGATACCATCGGCATCCAACCAAGTTCACTAGTTATCTTGCTTATATCTGCCCAGGTACAATCCGGCTCTCCTGGTCTTGTTGGAATATAAACAATATCTCCTCTCAATAATTCAACTAAGCGATTAACTGGCTGAGGGTTTCCTGCACCAAGATTATATATTTGTCCGACTTTATCTGTTTTTGCCGCAGCAAAAAATGCGCGGGCAACATCAGTCGCATATAAAAAATCTCTGGACTGAGTACCATCACCAACAACTGTAAATGGTTTGCCTGACAGCTTTTGTTTAAAAAAGACACCAAATACAGCACCATAAGCACCTGTGGTTCTCACTCTGGTACCATAAGCATTAAAAATTCGGATTGAATTTACAGGTAAGCCATAGACCTTATGCCAATGAAATACAGATTGTTCCCCCATATATTTGCTCAAAGCATATGGGTACATTGGGTTTATTGGATGTTCTTCATTCGTTGGAGTATCAGCCAGACCATAGCAAGAAGAGGAAGCCGCATAGACAAATTTTTTAACATTCGCATACCTCGCTGCTTCTAGTACCTTAACTGTGCCCTGAATATTAGTTGACATGTAGTCCACAGGTTGTTCAATCGAAGGAACAATGTCACCTATTCCCGCAAAGTGAAAAACATAATCAACATTATTGAAGAGAGTATCATTGGACTCAATTTCTCTAATGTCCAATTCTTCAATCGTTAGTGATGGATTATTAGAATGTTGTTGAAGGTTTTTCTCATGACCCCCAACCATACTATCAACAACACGAACCTCAAACCCTTTGTCTAATAAGAGATCTACAGTATGACTTCCAATAAAACCAGCGCCACCTGTTACTACAGCAATTTCCTTGCTAGTCATTTAGCACCAATTTTCTGCATTGTTCTCACATTAAAATACCAATCATTATCAAAACTATTTGGTAATTTATTCGATTGAAATGCATTGCATAGATCTCTCACTGCATCTTCAATTGAATGCTGTGGTTTAAATCCAAGCACTCTAGTTATTTTATCTGAATTTATATGGTAAGAACGATTATCATCCGAAGGAGTTGTCTTAATATTGATTTTACCCAACTCAGGGAATTCCTCTTCTACTACTGACTTAACAACTTGAGCTATTTCCATAATGCTCATATTCTGATAACCACAATTGAATATTTCATTCGCAACTTTGCTATCTGGTGCATCCAATAAAATCGTACATAAATCTGCATAATCTTGTACATGCAAATTTGGTCTTAATTGCTCTCCACCAAATACCGTTATTTCTCCTTTATTAATTGCATGATTAGTCAGTATGTTCACCGACAAATCCAGTCTTTGCCTTGGGGAGTAACCACAAACAGTAGCAGGACGGTATACAACTCCAACAAAGTCATCATCCGTATGTTTGAATAAGAGCGGTTCACACATGCCCTTATATTTATTGTATAAAGTTAGCGGAACCAAAGGATGTTCTTCTGTAACATTTGGTTTTTCACTAACACCATAAACAGAGCTGGAGGAAGCATATACAAACCTCTTAACCCTTGCTTTTTTAGCCGCGACAACCATTGGTTCAAATGCATCAAAGTTGACTGTCGTCGAAAGGTTTTCATCTAAAACGAAACTCGCATCATTAGAAATACAAGCAAGATGCAGTACCGCATCGATTCCTTCTAACGATGCAGACAATTTTTCAATATCCCTAATATCACCTTCAACTAACTTAAGATTTGGGTGTTCCACAGGTAAAAACTCATGACCATAATACATCATGTCATAGACCGTAATGCTATAACCCATTTTCAAAAGTTGAGGCACAAGCAAACTTCCACAATATCCTGCGCCGCCTGTAATCAATAATTTTTCATATTTTAGTGTCATAATAATAAATCGCTAAGAGTATTAATTAAGAATTTGTATTAATTGTATAACCTGCAGAAACAGCATCATTAAAAAACATTTGAACAGTTTCAAGACTAAATTTTTCCAAGTCTTTATCTATACCGCTTAACTTATTTAGAACATCTGGTGTCACTGTGATAATTCCACAACCACATTGATCAGCATGAAAAATATTTAGAAGTTCACGAGGACTTGCCCAAAGTAAATCAGCTTTAGGTTTACTGGATAATATCTCTGCTGCTTTAGTCATCAATGGTAAAGGATCTATTCCTGTGTCAGCTACTCTCCCAGCAAAAACCGATACAATTGCTGATACATCTTCATTTAGGACTTTTTCAACTGCGCTAACCTGATCCAATGTCATCATTGCTGTTATATTAACTATTACACCAGCATCTGCTAAGCGACCAACTAATGGCACCATAGATTGACCTTTTGTATTTGTTATTGGTATTTTAACATTTACATTGTCAGCCCATGAGGCAATTTTTAAAGCTTGTTTTTCCATTCCTTCAATGTCGTCTGAGAATACTTCAAAACTAACAGGACGATCGGTGATTAAATTCAGAACTTGTTTTGCAAACTCTTCATAATCCTCTACTCCAGCATTTCTCATTAAGGTAGGATTTGTCGTAAACCCCTTTATCAAAGGATTTTCTGAAAGCTTTTTGATAGCATCTATATCTGCTCCATCTGCGAATATTTTAACTTTTAAAGCATCTATTTTATTCATAATCACCTACTGATTTTAGTTTACTAATGGAATCTAATAGTGAACATGCAACTAAATCTTTCGTTATAGGTTGTTCACTTAATATATAATTATTATCTATAAATACAGTTTTACAACCAGCAGCAATACCTGCTTCTATATCACTTTTTCTATCGCCAATCATATAACTACTTGTTAAATTAATATCATATTCTTGAGCTGCTTCTAATAACATTCCCGGTTTAGGTTTACGACATTCACATCCATCTGTCTGTTTATGAAAGCAAACTTTGACAGCATCAATTTGCAGGTCATTTAACATTTCTTTATTCATTTTTTCTACAATCTTCTTATCAACATATCCATTCCCAACATCAGGTTGATTAGTAACAACTACAATTAAATAACCTGTTTTTTTTAAACTAGAAACTGCCTTTTTAACACCGTGTATGATTTCAAATTCATCGAATGTTGATGGTGCATATGGTTTGCGGTCACGGATTATTGCCTTATTTATTACTCCATCTCTGTCTAAAAATACTGCTTTATTTAAACCCATGAATATTTTCCATTATCTTAAATACAATTTTGGAATTTCATCTTCTTGAAAAAATTCTAACAAATTTTTATTTTTTATATACGCTTCTCTTGTTAGTACTTTACGTAAATTATTTTTTTCAAGTAGATCCCAATCAACATAGATCAATTTATCAAAATAATTTTGCATGAAGTTTCTTAAAGAAACCCAGGTAAAACAATTAGCAATACGAAGATATATTTTTCCCAAAATAATTGATGGGATTTTATATCTGGTTTTTGAGTCCTTTGCATTTTGGATAAGCGCCTTATATTTAATCCTGGCAAGGTCTGAATCATTTCTTAAAGAATAAGGAATATTAATATGCATCCATGAAAAAATAGTGTGGATCGTCATTATTATTCTCATTGATAGTGTTGATAAGCCTCGATAATGAACTTTATATACTTTTGTATTATTTGTTACACCAAGTTTTAAACATAAATTGTCAATAAAACTTTTATTGTCATTTCGAAAATTTTCATAAAAAGTAACAAATACATTTTCTCTTTTAAATACTGAAAAATATGTATCTAATAGTTCTACATAATCTAAATTGGATACATTTGTTTTTGGTTTGTTGATTTCTTCGTTAGGACTAGAAGTAAATTTAAAATTATCACCATCATAGTTTAAAAAACTATTTAGAGATTGAATACAACATTGATGAACAGACTGTTTATACATAGATAAACACCAATCTGGTTGAAACCTTAACATAATCAAAACATAAGCTTCTGGAAATATTTTCTTTAAGATATTTATATGCTTTTTAAAATTAAGGTCGTAATTATCTACACTTAAGTTTTGATCTGAAATTAATATACTTTTATTTTCATAATTATTTAATTTTCTTGTTAAATTTCTTATAAAGTCATCCTCGTCTCCATTACTTATTTCTCCACAATAAATCTTACTGATTTCATCCATAATTTCTTTTGGATTATAAATAATTTCATCTTCATTAAACTTTGGAAATACATATTTATGTAAATACGTTGTTGCTGTTTTGGGCAAGCCAACATGGAGATATAACTTCATTACTTTAACTTTATATAAAAATAATATTAGATTTCTGCAGACTTTTCTATTCTACCATTTTGTGGTTTTTACCTGCAGATCGGGATGAGATACTAAACAATGCCAAATTACAGCTTGGAAAGCTTCAGCATGAGGAGTGACACTCTTTTCATTTACAGTTGGTATAACAACTACAACATCTCCTATTGTTTTTGTATACCCACCATCTCTACCAACGATTCCAATTATTTTAGATTTTATTTCTTTCGCTGTATCTAATGCTTTTATCAAATTTACACTAACATTTTTCTCAAGATTTCCGCCTCCAACTGAAAAAACAAGAATCACATCAGATGAAGAAACATTACTAATTTTAAGCCATTCGCTAAATACTGTATCCCAACCTTCATCATTTGTACGTGCTGTCAATTCAGAAACGTTGTCTGTTGGTGCATAACTCTCTATTGCACAAAGTTTTCTAAAATCATTTACTGCATGAGAAGCATTAGCGGCACTTCCTCCTACGCCTAAAATAAAAAGACGTCCATTATTATTTCTTAATTCTACTAATGCTTGGACTATTTCATTAATTTTTTCAGAATCAATTAATGAAGCAATCTTTTCTATATCTTTAAAATATTCATTTATGCATGACATATAATAATCTCACCTATAAGTATTTTGATAAATTATTTTCTAAAATTAAAATCCAACTAGTCATATGGCCGATGCAGCATTCTTAATAACAATTTTTCCATATTCTATTTGATAAACATGATCACATTCCTCTACAGTGGATAGTCTATGAGTAATTATGATTATAGTTTTATCACCATGCAGAGCATGAACTGCATCCATAACTTCACTTTCAGTATTTATATCAAGTGAGCTAGTTGCCTCATCCATTACAAGCACTTCAGGATTATGATAAAGCGCTCTGGCAATACCTATACGTTGACGTTGCCCACCAGAAATACGAACTCCTCGTTCCCCAACAACTGTATCTAAATTTAAATTTAGACTCTTGACATAGTCTTCAAGGCGAGCGGATTTTATAGCACTCCAAACTGCATCATCATCAATTTGATTATCAGGTAGACCAAAAGCGATATTCCGCCGAAGAGAATCATCAGTTAAAAATATATTTTGAGGAACATAACCAATTTTATTTTGCCATTGCCGCAAGTGGTTTCTTATATCTTTCTTATTTACTTTGACACTCCCAGTATCTGCAAACAACAAACCTAATATGATATCAATCAAAGTACTTTTTCCTGCGCCAGTTGTTCCTACCAACCCAACAGTAGTTCCTTTTTTAATTTCTAGATTCACACCAGACAAAGAAGCTGTATCAGCAGCGGGGTAAGTGAAACTGACATTATCAATTATAATTGAATCATCGAAATTAAGTGATGAACCTACTTTTTCATTATGAGTCAATTTGAATGAATTAACTTCATCATAAAGTGTATTAATGGCAGGCAAAGCATATCTCACGGCTTGAAACCCGCTTAAGATTCGGTTGACTAACGGAATAACTCTAAATGCTGCTGCTACAAACAAACCAAGTGTAGGCAAAAGAGATGCCATCTCTCTTCCTTGGTACAAGCCTAACAAAACAAAACTCACTAATCCAAAAACTGCAAGCAATTCTAGCCAATAACGTGGTAGGGCCCGAAATGTAGTAACCAGCTTATTAGCTTCTGCAGCTTTTTCATTATGTAATTGGAATTTATATAGAAACTCGTCCTCTCGACCTAGTAACTTTGCTTCTTTAACACCACCAAGTCCTTGCTGTAAATGCAAAATTCTCTGTCCTTCGTGTTTTTGCCTATATTCACCCCACTTCAATATTTTATTCTTTGTAATAGTGTGAAAAAACCAACCGGATATTCCAATAATACTAACTACTACCATTGCACCTGCCGGCTCTACAACTATTAATAATGTGCATATACCTATAAACACTAATCCTTCTGTAAGTATGACTAAGGTTGAAGTCACTGCATTGGTAAATAAGCTTGTTTCAGCCAGTATATTTCTTATCAATTCGGCAGAGTTTCTTTGCAGGTGAAAGGTATATGGTAATGACATATAACCTTTGAATAGTCTTTGTGAAAGAGAAACTTGAAGATCAAGAGAAAAACTAGTTTGTTTCCAAGTAAAATAAGTTAAAAAGACTACTTTTATTGTATACACAATTGCAAGCGAACACATGCCATAGATAATCAATTCATGTTGATTAGGATTACCTATTTGATTTAGAAACGGTTGAATAACAGGATATTTCGATACTAGATCTGGCTGTGTCATTAATGCCAGAGCTGGAATTATCATGCTAATCCCAAGTGTTTCTAACAACATACCTATAAGCATAAAACCAAATAAAACTATAGCCGTTCTTTTTTGTTCAGGACAAAATAGTTGCAGAAGTTTTCTCAAGTTCTTAATCATATTCAAATATTAGTAATTTTAACTTTATTCACACCACAATTATAATTAACTTCATACAGGCTTAATTAGCAATACAACCACATAATTTTACGAAAACCTGATTTCAAAACAGCGGCATAATGTACACACCTAGTATCAATAAATGCTATATCACCTTTATTAAGATTGAGTGGTTTTATTTTTGAGGAATCACACTTAGTTGCAACATCACTTTCAGAAAGAACTCCACCGGATAAATTTCCAACCGCTAAATATTTATTATAAAAATGACTATAAAAATCAGTTTTCCTATGCGTGCCCGCGTAAATACAAGTCGGTCCATTTTCTAATTTCACATCTGATAGACCACATAAAATTTTAAGATAGTGCGTAGGACTGTCTATATGGGGTTCGTATCCTATATTTTTAGTACATTTCCCAGGAATAAATTTAGAATTTAAGGAACCATCATGACTGATAGAAAGTAATGTTGAAGGTCTTCGAAATGACCCGTTAAATATAAATGAAACTAATAAATAAAAAAAGTCTGCGCTATACCTTTTAAATAACTTAAAGTAATTTTCAATATGTTTTACTTTTACTGAGCCAGGCACTCTCTCAAGAAGTTCTCCGTCATTAACAAAGTTATCATATTTAGAATAAATGTCTGGCAAAAGAGAATTTATTATTTCTATCTCGCTCTCATCATAATATTTATTAAGTATAAAATAACCTTCTATTCTTAGCCCTCTAAAAACATCAGACAACATTTTAAATCTTTTAAATCTTTTAAATCTTTTAAATCTTTTAAAGATTATTTCAAAAATATAAAGTCTCGAAAAATGATATAGATCATGTAAATATATTTTAAAATAAAAATAATATTTCATATAAAAAATATAATTAGAGTTTTTTTATTTGCAATTTAACGACTTTAAACACGCTACCGCCAAGCAGTGTTATTATTTAACACTACACATAAGATTTTTATTTAAAATAATTTAAGCGTTAGCTTAATTTATTATTCCTGATCTCTAATACCAAGAATTGATGGAACTAAAATTTTTTCTTTCCCAATCTCATAAACTAACGATTGGTAATACTCTGCTGCTTTATCTAATGACATCAATATACAAATATCAAAATCAGGAACATCATTAATCGTTTTCCATACTGGCAAATGTAAAAATAATTCAGCATTACTATTCGGTTCCCACGAACCTATAACAGTTAAATCATGTTCAGCTACACGAATAGAAGCGATTTCTGCTAACTCTGAAATCCCACAAAAAATGATTCTTTTTAAATTTTTTTGTTCGCATTGATTAAAAAGTGACGAGATTGAATCACTCGACTCACGGTAAAAATTAAAAGATGAACTTAAATATTGCGCTGTAAGTCGACTTTTTTCGGAAAAACCCTGTGGCGTTAAATAATAGAGGTATCTGTTTGCTGGTGCTTGTTGAACTTTAACTAATCCTTTTTTCACACACCGTTTTAAATAAGAGTTTGCTAATCCAAGTGCTACATCTAGTTTATCGGCAAGGTGCCGCTGAGTAACGTTATCTTGGTTTTCAATGACTTGTAGAATCTCGAGCGTTGCAGCGTCTTCTTTTTGCTGATTGTTCATAATTTGAACAGTATATAGCAGAGCGTTCATAAAATGAACTACTATATATGGTATTTGAGGCTTCTATATCTAGAAATTAGCTCATAAAACAAAATATCTTGGCATCAGCATTATTGCGACAAAAAGCTAGTAATCACTTGTTTTTCAGTATGTTACGAATATATTTGGCACCAATATCACCACTATTTCCCACGTTAAATATGTATTTATCACGGTTCTTTCTAATATTACTTAAGTAGGATTCCTTACTTTTAATTAAATCTTTTGCTATAGCTGGTATATCGGCGATATTG
>Ga0114933_10000337_pt1 | contig 57518 bp, 38 predicted proteins | sample 4SBtaG_FD_89691 | JGI IMG/M metagenome (GOLD analysis project Ga0114933, IMG submission 89691) | Deep subsurface microbial communities from Kolumbo volcano to uncover new lineages of life (NeLLi) - 4SBTROV12_W25 metaG | ecosystem: Environmental > Aquatic > Marine > Volcanic | place: Kolumbo...
ACAAGACCGCCAAGGAGCTCCTCGACCGGATGGCAGCGATGCTGGTTGGCCTGGCCAAGCGGCATCAGAAGCGCTGAGCCGGGAGCGGAAGAGCGGATCGCCATTCTCGCCGCGCACATCTAGAACGCGGCCTTGAGCTCGGCGCAGCACTTGTCGAACACGCACGCCTGCGCCTTGTCGTCGTCGTTGCCGGCGATCTCTTTGCACGCGGACTGATTGTTGCCGTCGCACGTCGAATACTTGGTCATTGCAGACTTGCAGGTCGCGTCGACCTCGCAGATCGTCGGCACCTTGGCGAAGCAATCGACGCCCTTTTGCTGACACTGCGCGCACGACGGGGGGTTGGAGATACAATCCGTCAGGCACTTCTGCGCCACGCCGCCGCATTTGAGCCACTCCTTTTCCAGGCACGGCATGTAGGGGCAGCAGTTGCGGGCGCTGTTGGAGCCGCCATCGCACGGGTTGTGGTCACAGGTTGCCGTCGCAGGTTTCTTGAACACGGTGAGCGAACCGCCGGACGAGCTCGAGGCGCCCGACGACCCCGAACCGCCGCTGCTGCTCGAGGCCGGTTTGCAGTTCAGTGCGCCGGCACCGCCCCAGTAGACGATGTTGAACGTACCGTTGAGCGTGAAGCTCTTCGGCCCCGACGCCACCGCCTTGCCGTAGACCACGACGTTGTTGAGCTTGCCGACAATCGCGGTGCCCTCTTTCTGTGGGCACGAGTCGATCGAGATGGTGCCTTTGTCCTTGGACTCGTAGTTACCGACGCCGGTCGCGCTTGCGACGGAGTAGCTCACCCAGGCGTCGCTGAGCGCTTCGCCGACCGGGATGCCGTCCTTGGGCAGCTGGTGCTTGTCGGACTTGATGTGCACCGAGATGACCTTGCCGCTGGTCTTGGTGCCGCTGGTCAGGTGCAGGATGAGCTCCTTGTCCGCGTTCGTAGCGCCGTTTTTGCTCGAGCTCGTGTTGCCGACATCGGTCTTGGCAGCCTGTTTGTCGACCTTGACCTCTTCGGACTTGCCCCCGTCGTCGGTCGTCTGAATGGTGGCGGTGTTCTTGGTGTTGTCGCCGGTCGCGCCGCCCGACGAGCCGCCCGAGCTTGTTGAAGAGCCGCCCGAAGAGCTTGCGCCGCTGCTGCTGGACCCGCCGCCGGTCGCCCCGGTCGTCCCGGTGCCGCTGGCGCAGGCCGCAAAGAACATCGAAGCCGTGGCGATCGCGGCCGCACGGCACAGTGCATTATGCTGAATGAGAGTCATGCCTTACTCCATGTGGTGTTGGCTGAGCGAGTACCACCAACGGGTGCGCCGCACAATCGCTTCAACGCCGCGTGGGTGCCGTGATTTGAGGCGGCAACCGTGGCACCCTCTGGCCCGTTGTACGCGTCTGTTGCCTGCGGAGTTGCCATGCAGAATCGCTCGCTGAGGTCCTCGATCGCGCTCATCGTCGCGGCGGTGTCGGTGGTCATGGTTGTCCCGGCCTGTAGCAAGCCGCGCAACGCGAAAATCGCCGCAGACAAAGGGGCCGCGAAAGGTACAAGCGCAGCCGACAAGAAAGCCGCCGCCGCTGCCAAATCCACGGCTGGCGAGGGCGCCGCGGACAAAAAAGCGGGTGGAGGCAGACCAACGTCCGCTCCGGCCGCCGCGACCGCGACCGATTCCGCAGACACGGGCGCCGCGGACGATGCTGGCGGTGGCACATTTTCCGTCGTCCCGCACATCTCGCGCACAGCCGACGGCCCCTTTGAGCTCCCCGTTTCCGGCAAGGCGACCCACATCCGCGTCACGCCGATCGACGGCAACAACAACCCGGTCAGCGACGTTGAGCCTGTTCTCGGCGCGAAGCTCATCGCGCTGGTCGTCCGCAACGACACCCGATTCGCTGCCTTGCACGTCGCCGATGAGTTGCCGCGTCGTGGCGCCCCAATGCAGGTCACGTTTCCCGAAGGCGGCTCCCACGTGATGTGGGTGCTGTTCAAACCGGCGGGCAAGCCGCTGCAACGTGTGCCGACGTTCTTCCAGGTCGACGGCGCAATTCCCAAGGCGGCTGAAGACACCGGAAACGGACGTGTCTTCCAGGCTGGCAAGCTCGAAATCGCGCTGGCCGCGCCCGAAAAGGTCGCCGTGTGCGCGCCGCTCAACATCGGCACTCTCTGGACGCGCAAGACCAAGAACCTGAAGCTCGAGCCGCGGGCCAGCAACGGCACAACCGTCGACTACATCGCTGTGAACCCGGGCGGAACCGAGGTGATCCTGGGCAAGCCGCTCGCCGACTCGAAGGATGCGGTCGCCGCCAACCCGGGCGCGCGTGCACGCCTTGTGCTGCCGACGCAGAGCCGCTGGTACGTCTGGGCGTTCGCGCGCCATGGCAAGACCCTGTCCTCGGCGCGATTCTTCCTCGACGCGCGTGGCGAGGCTCCGCCAGGGGGCTGCGGTGCGCCCTGACTCGATCGGTGCCTTGGTTGTCCTGGCGGCGCTTGTTGTCGCCGGTGTGGTGTCATCGTCGTCGGCGTTCACCCCGACCGGTAATCCGCGTGAAGTTCCGGTTCAGCCGGTCGATCAGAACGCGTCCAATGGACTCGTCGGCGCGATGGATGCGCTGCGCATTGGCAAACTCGCCGCGTCCTGGGACGAGCTGCGCGCCATGCCTCGGCCCGGACAGCTCGGCGGCCCACGAAGCGACCTCGGGTGGCGCGGGTTGATCGACTTCGCCGACGGGCGACGCGCATTTCGCCAGGTGTTCGAGCCCGCCCAGGGTCTCGGCCCCGGCTTCAATGAACGCGCATGTGCCAACTGCCACTCCCACCCAAATACGGGCGGCGGCGGTCCGGACATGGGCGTTTCGGTCGCCACGGTCGCGCCCCCGGACGATCCCAGGGACACAGTCGGGACGCAGAAATACGCCATCGCCGGCCATAAGGCCCAGCAGATCGCGGCAACGACACCCCGGCGCCGGACGCCACCCCTGTACGGCATCGGTCTGCTCGACGAGGTGCCCGACGACGCGCTCAAAGCGCACGCGGACCCCAACGACCGGGATAAAGACGGCATCAGCGGCGTCCTCAACGAACGCGGCCACCCTGCCGGCGGCAAGCGCCCTGCCCGTTTCGGCCACAAGTGCAACGAACCCAACCTGTTGCGATTCATCGGAGCGGCCTTGTTCGGCGAGATGGGCGTCACCAACCGCGCATCGCGCGCCGCCCCAAAAGACAAAGACAAGATCAAAGACCCCGAAGCACCCGTCGGCTATGTCGCCCGCGTCGATGCGTTCGTGCGCGGCCTGGCGCCGCCACCGCGCGGCCCGATCGGACCCGCCGAACGCCGGGGCGAAAAGACGTTCCAGGTGCTCGGCTGCACCGGCTGCCACAAGCCGCGCGTGGGGCACGTCACCGGCGCTTACACAGATATGCTCGTCCACGACCTCGGCACCGCCGTAAGCGATGGTCTCTACGACGGAAAAGCTGGCCCGACCGAGTGGCGCACGCCCGCTCTGTGGGGGCTCCGACACCGCAAGAAATACCTGCACGACGAGCGAGCCGCGAGCCTGGACACCGTGCTCGCCTTCCACGGCGGGGAAGCGGCGGAGACAGCCGGCCGCTATCGCAAGCTCGGCAAACGCGACGCAGCTGACCTCAAGGCGTTTCTCGATTCGCTTTAGCGCGAGTTAGCCGAGTTTTGCCGCAACGCCGGAACTACGCACACGTCGCTGACGCGTGGCTGTCGCGCGATGACGACGACGCCGTTGGGTTCGGCGCGGGGCAGCGAGGGCCCACGATTGCACAGTCCACAGGAGCGCGGTCGGCAGGGTTGACGTCGCCGCGCCCATCGCCAGCCATGCCGACTGGGGGCCCATTGATTCGGCAACCAGCGCGAAGACCGAATATGCCAGCAGCGGCGTGATGTAGACGAAGACGGCGAAGCGACGACGTCGTGGATGCAGCAGGACAGCGGCGTAACGGGCGAGCGTCGACGCTGGCATCCAGCCGATCGCAAGCGTCACAGAGGTCACGCAGACCCCCGCGAGTCCGGCGACCAAGAGCGTCAGAAGCAGCGTTTCAAACCCGGCCATCGGCACCGGAGCGGCCGCCGACAACCGCGCCATCCCGGCCCAACAAGCGCCGCCCCATAGCGTCATGACGACGGTAACACCAGCCAGGAGCAGGCTGCCGTCACCAGCGACCGATGCGGGCCAGCGCGCGGGCTCGTCGTGTTCTGACCATGTTCGTTGTGAACCCGACGATTTGCGTCGTTTGCTGTGCATCGGTGCCTCCGGCCCGTCTCCGTGTCTTTGCACGGACGCGCGACCGGGGGCTGCGATCTAGATTCGTTTGAAGAAACGTCCCAACCGCTATTCGGGATCCTTGCCCAGCTGCTGATCCTGGTGCTCTTTGTGGACGCTGTGTCCATCGGGCGGCACCTCTTCGCCCTTGGCCCTGGGAGCAGCTGGCTTGCCGGAGTCGTCGCTCTTGGGCTTGTCCTGGGCCTGCTCAGCCGGCTTCACGACATCGGGCTTTTCGCTGTCCTGGGGAGGTGCCGTCTGCGCCCCTGCACACCCGCCGGCCAACGCGATAAGCGCGCCACCAACCAGCAAACCGGCGGTTCGCGCCCCGGATCGAGCGCACAGTTTCGCCAACAACGCCGCAATGGAGTCCATCTTTCAGCCCTTCGCTCGCTCGATGTAGACGTCGCCACCTGCCTCTTTGAAGCGATCGGACATCTCGGCCATGCCTGCGGCGAGCGCCTCGTCTTCGGACACGCCCTGGCTTTGCGCATAGTCGCGAACATCCTGGGTGATCTTCATCGAGCAGAAATGCGGCCCGCACATCGAGCAGAAGTGCGCGGTCTTGGCGTTGTCGGCCGGCAGCGTCTCATCGTGGTAATCGCGTGCCGTGACCGGATCGAGCGAGAGGTTGAACTGGTCTTGCCAACGAAACTCGAAGCGCGCTTTGCTCAACAGGTCGTCTCGCTTCTGCGCCCCGGGGTGTCCCTTGGCGAGATCGGCGGCATGCGCGGCGATCTTGTAGGCGATGACGCCGTCCTTGACGTCCTTGCGGTCCGGCAAACCGAGGTGCTCTTTGGGCGTCACGTAGCAGAGCATTGCGGTGCCCCACCAGCCGATCATCGCTGCGCCGATCGCGCTGGTGATGTGGTCGTAGCCGGGCGCGATGTCGGTCACGAGTGGCCCGAGGGTGTAGAACGGCGCGTCATGGCAATGATCTTGCTGCAGCTCGACGTTCTCCTTGATCTTGTCCATCGGCACGTGGCCGGGGCCCTCGATCATCACCTGGCAGTGGCGGTCCCACGCAACCTGGGTGAGCTCCCCGAGCGTGCGCAGCTCGGCAAGCTGGGCTTCGTCGTTGGCGTCGGCGATGCAACCGGGCCGCAGTCCGTCGCCGAGGCTGAAGCTGACGTCATACTTGGCGCATAGCTTCGCGATCTCGTCGAAGCCTTCGTACAGGAAGTTCTCGCGGTGATGGTGCAAGCACCACTTGGCCATGATGGAGCCGCCGCGCGACACGATGCCGGTCACGCGATTGGCGGTCAGCGGGATGTACCGCATCAGCACGCCGGCGTGGATCGTGAAGTAGTCGACGCCCTGCTCGGCCTGCTCGTGCAACGTCTCGAGGAAAAGTGGCAGCGACAGGTCTTCGACCTTGCCTTTGACCTTCTCGAGACATTGGTAGATCGGCACCGTCCCGATCGGAACGGCGGCGTTGCGCACGATCCACTCACGGGTTTGGTGGATATCGGGTCCCGTGGACAGATCCATGACCGTGTCCGCGCCCCACCGCACCGACCACTGCAGCTTCTCGACCTCTTCTTCGATCGACGAACTTACGGCCGAGTTGCCGATATTGGCGTTGATCTTGGTCAGGAACTTGCGGCCGATGATCATCGGCTCGGACTCGGGGTGATTGATGTTGGCCGGGATGATCGCCCTGCCGCGCGCAACCTCGGAGCGGACGAACTCGGGCTGAACACCTTCGCGGACAGCGATGAACTCCATCTCGGGGGTGACGATCCCTTCCCGTGCGAAATACAACTGCGTCGGTGTGAGCACATCGGCACGTTCGGCGATCCAGGAAGCGCGCCGTTTGGGCAAGCCAACGCGCGGCTCGATCCCTTGCGGTCCGCTGGTGTCATAGACGTCGTACTTGGTGCCATCGGTCAGCGTGATGACGCGCACGGGAACTTCGAGGGCGCCTCGTGTCGCCTTCTCCGACGATGGAAAGTGCTCCTCGATCGGCGGCAACGTGTCGCGAGGCTCAACGATCTTACCGACTTTCAGCGGCGCGCCGATGGACAACTCCGGGGACCCTGCCACCGCATCACCACCCATCGCTTCGCTGCCAATGTCTTCACTCATTTGGATTCTCCCGCCATGAACACGCGCTCGCTTCGTCGGCGCGACGCGCAAGAGTGGCCGGTCCCTGTCGACGCTGCAAGCACCGGTCGCAGCACCCAAAAGCAACGACCGGCCTCGATCACGGCTGCGTCCATTCGGATGCCACCATGGTGTCGGTTGTTGTTGCGTTGAGGGGCCGGCGCCCGGCCCCTGGTGCCGAAAAAGTTTCATCTTTCAGCACCTTCCCACAGCGTGCGGCGCGCGTGCACCTTGCGTCCCTGGCGGCTTCGCCTCGGTCCGTGGACCAAACGATCGTCGCCGCCGCAACGATCACTTGAACCGATGGGGGGTTGGTCGCACTCTTTAAGCAGCCGCGCAACGTGGTGGAGGTCGTCATGCAAAGGACGCAGGTCCGCGACAAACTCGAGAGCGAGAGCAGTAGACGGGCACGCGACCCGCGCCGATTCATTCCCTGGCTGCGCGAGCGAAACTCGGTGTTCGCGCGCATGTCGGACGAGGAGATGAACGCGCTCTTTGAGCACGCCGAGGTTCGTCGCTTCAGCCGTGGAACGATCGTTCAGCGCCAGGGTCTTCCCGCTGAACACGCGTTCGTCGTTGTCGATGGCACGATGACCGTGCGCGTGACAAAGACCGGCATCGTTCGCGAGCTCTTCAGCTACGAACAGGGCGACATAGCCGGCTTGATGAGCTTCGTCGACGAAGGCCCGACGCCGTACGAAATCTACTCGGCAACGAACACCGAATCGATCTGCATCGACGTCAAGCGCGTCGCCCAGCTGCGCGCCGCATACCACCCGACCGGCCTGGCGATTCTCAGCTCGGTGATGCCGTTGCTCGTCGAGCACCTGATGGAGCTGGACGCAAGGTGTCTCAAGCTCGCCAAACGCAAGAATGCGGCTACGCGCGGGTCGGGCGAGACCTTCCGCCGTGGAGAGCGCTGATGGCGGCCAAAGAGGAAGAGCACGATCCGCTCGATGATGTCGAAAGCCTGCCGCGGGTCGAAGCGATGGGCTGGTCCGTCATTCCCAAGCCGCCCAAGGTCGAGCGCGAGATCAACGTCAAGAAAGCGCACATTGGATGGACGCTCAAGCCGTGGAGCAAGAAGCCCACAAAAGCGATGGTTACGATGAGTGACATCGGCCTCGGAGCCAAAGCGCGTGGCGGCGCCAAACCCGCACGACGACCGCGCCGCGAAGTACCCAAGCCGCTGCAAACGGACGAGCCCGAGTAGTGCGCTGGACAGCAGCAAGGCTCTCAACCTGCGAAGATTCAGCTCGCCGGGACGACGTTGTAGCGCTCGCCGAGCACCTCGCTGCGGATGTCGCGGAGCTGGTTAGTGGTCGTGCGGTTGTTCGGCCGGCGCCCCGTCTCGTTTCGCGCGACGTTTCGCCTTTCGCTGCTCGGCCTCCAGACGCTCTTGCTGTTCGGCGAGCAGCATCTTGCGGCCCATCACGTAGCCGAAAATCGCGCCGACGAGCAGGATGGCCGGGATAAAAAAGACGTGTGAGCTGGTCATGCCTGGCTCTTGGCGGCGCTGTCTTCCTCGATGACCTCGAGGCGCTCGCTCAGGTCGCGGATTTCAGCCGCGGCGCGCGTCTGGCTGCGGATCATGCGGAACACGAAGAAGAACATCAGGGCCCACACGACCAGGTACGCGAGCCACAACAGCAAACCGCCGGGGACGGACTCTTCTTTGTACTTGGAGAGATCGCGGGGTTTAGCCGGAGCTGCCTTGGCGTCAGCGGGCTTGTCGGCTGACGCGGCGGTGGACTTGGCCGGGTTTTCGTCCATCGCAGCAGCGGCTTCCCCGGCTGACGAAGGCGCCGCGACGGCGTCGGGTGAGGCGATCGAAAGCGCGAACACGACCGCGATCACACCAGCGGTTGCGCGTCCCGCGCGGATGGCGTGGGCGGACAGGCGAAGCCGGAGGTCAGCAGCCGTCTGAGCCAAGCGCAAACCGCGGTACCGAATGGCGACGAGGGAACCAGCGAATAGAAGCACGGCGATCACTCCAACGATGAATGTGTGGCGCATTTCGGCGCTTTGGATGCCACCACCGCCGCCCTGGATGACCTGCGGATGGTTGCCACCCCATAGCCGGACGGCGACATGAATCAGGTACGCGGCTGGCGCTGCCATGACCGCCATCGCCGATCCAGCGCGCCGACCGACGTCACTTGTCGGCGCAAGGTCGCGCACGGCAATAACGGAAATCGCGAGCAACTCCGTCAGCAGCGTGAGGGTCAGTCGCGGCTCCCAGGTCCAATACGCGCCCCAGGACTTACGCCCCCACAGCGGTCCCGTGGTCAGGACAACGGCGCCGAAGAGCACGCCAACTTCGATGCAGGCCCGGGCGATGGCGTCGCTCTTGTCGTTCTGTTTGACGAGGTCGACGAGGCTGAAAACCGAGCCGCAACTGAGCGCGAGCAGCATCGCGAACGCCGAGCTCACGTGGATATAGAAGATCTTCTGGACGACGCCGAGGATGCGATCGGGCGGCGGATAGGTGCCCACCATGAACAGCAAAACCTCCATCAGCAACGCCGACACGAGGAAGAAGGCAAGGAGCGCAGTCGGGCGTTTGACGGGGACGTTCGCCATGGGCGCAGAGGGTGCCACAAGGCCAAACAAAGGGGAAAGCCGCCCCGGATCCCGTTCAGCCGCACAGGCGTCGTGCCAGTCCTGGTGATGCCATGACGGACTCCTTGTCCGGGGACGTGGCCGGGCATCAGCACCCGAACGCGAACCCGAACCCGAACACCCACTCGCTCCTCGGGCCTCCTCAACGCCGGCTGATCGGCGCCCCTCTCGGGATGAGTGCATCCCGCGAGGCGACCGCGACCTGGCCGATCAGCTGCGGCGGTTGGCAACGGCGCCGGCGCTGCTGATCGGGGAGAGCATCCACCGCCTGCGGCGACCACGGTGAACGAAACTGACGTCGGTATTCGGCAGAAGGAGGCGGCATGAGGTGGTGAGTTTCTACTTAGCGCCAACCGACTCAACGCCGGTGAAAAGCGGCAGCGCTTCAACGAGACGCGGGGCGAAGCGTGCGAGGCGGCGGTGGCGGTGGAGCTGGCCGCGGCGCCTGGTCTGGTGCCGGCCGCCGAAGCGCTGCTGGCGGCGGCCGACAAGGTCGCGGCCATGCTCACGGGCCTCATCCGCAAGCACAGCGGCGCCCGGTGAGGGTGTGAGTTCGCGTTCGGGTTCGGGTTCGGGTCGCTCGGACCCGGCCTATCGCTCAGTCAGCGACTTCCAATCGGGCCTGGGACCCCTTGGCGATCCGGTCGGCGCGTCTGCTTGCTGCCACGCCTAAACCTGTGCTGCAGCTCGATCGCTGTGCTCGGGCGGGCTCCCGAGGTCGCCACCGGTCGGGGCTGGCGCGTTGGCGCCCCCGGGGCCCGCCATCGCTTCGAAGTCTGCGACCACGAGCCTGTTGTTGACGCGACGGAGCCACGCCCGAGGACGTGCGGCGAGCGTTTCCGTGCCACCCGTGGCGGCGAGCAACTTGTCGGCGCGGGTGCGGTCTTTGTCGTGGAGTTGCAGGTAGGCATACAGGGGCCGTTGCCACATCCACTGGGTGAACGTCTGCGCCATTCGTTTGCTGGCCGCGCCGTCGATCTCGAACGCGTGGCGACCGACCGTGCGAGGCAGTCGAGGTGCATCGGGGTGCGCGTCGGTCCAGTCGCCGATGGCGTCCATGCAGGCCGTCATGATGGGACCGAATTCACCGAAGAAACGGCGCAGAAGCGGCAACAACGTCGACGGAACGTCGGTTGGCGAACCTTCGTGTTCGGCGCTCAGCGCGTTGGCTGAGGTGTCGGCATCGATCATCCGTTCGACCCAACGCGCGACACCTGGAGCGCGTCGTCGCATCAACTCGCCGGGGGCAGGATCGCGATAAAGGTGCGCGTAGAGAGGAGCGATGAACCCGAAATCACCGATTGACGGCCGGTCTCCGAGCAGGAAATCGTGCTGCTGAAGGTGCGCCTCGAACTCGTCGAGGAACTCCTCATAGCTGTGTTCGATAGCGGGCCGGGTCGCAGCGTCAATACCGAGAAAGGGCCCGTAGCCACCACCGAAATAGGCCGCCAGGACGACGCCCGCGGCAAAATGAGCGGCGCGGGGGAGCTCCGGGGCTACGAGTTCACCGAATTCGCGGAGCACGAGCGGCATGTTCTTGCGCTTGTATGCCCACCGGTAGTGCATCGCGGGCATCAACAGCCACTCGTCGCCAAAAACCTCGAGCAGCAGGCTGACGAATCGCCGAACCGGGTCGACGGGGTAGCAGCGCTCGTCCCCAAACTCGAAGCGATCGATGATCGCTGTCGTGTCCTGCACCACACTGCCGTCTGGGAACTGGACGACCGGCACCATGCGCAGACCGGTCGTGGGCGCCACGAAACCGTTGACGACCGCCCGCGTGCTCAGGATCTCTTCGAACGGCACACCGCGACGGCGCAGGTACGAGCGCGCTTTGCCGCTGTACAGCGACACTTCACATCCGATCAGGCGACAGGTGCCCGCGGCGGGGTTGGATCGCTGTAGAATCTCAAGCGCTGTCATCTCAAATCACCCAAAACCCACGACGCCCGCCCCAGAGTCGGGACGGGCGTCGCGTTGAACGGGAAGTTCAAGCGGTTCGGTCTAGCCGCGCTCGAGCTTTTCGACGACGAGTTCGAGCTCTTCGACGTTGACGTCGGTGCCCTTGCCGTCGAGGGTGAAGCCCTTCCACTTGGACGGCCAACCTTCGAAGAAGTTGTAGCGCATGATCTCGGCGCCAGCGTCATCACACATGATGATCGAGCCGGACTTGCGCTGGACCTTGCCGTCGATAACGGCTTTGCGCCACTCCCACAGCTCGGTGTTGTTGATGTAGCCGCGCTTCAGCGTGACGTTGCTGTACTTGGTGCGGCCGGGGCGCTTACGAAGAATGAGGTCGTCGCCATCCTGGTATTCCACGATCTCGGTCTCGGAATCGAGACCTTCGACGTTGCGGAATGCGCCGGTGGTGACACCTTCGATTTCGACCTTAAAGTTGAAGTTACCAATATGGTCGAAGGGTCGACGATTAGGCATGAGTTACTCCAGTGAACCCCGTCGGGGTCGCGGGCAGTAGGTGGGCGGTGCCTCTTGGCTGAGGCGGGTGGCCCAATGTGGAAGTGTGGACGTCCTTGCCGTTCGGCTGAGAATCCGTTTTCTCGCGACCCGGCGTCCCGTTGAGACGTCCGGCGCTGCGAGCCCCGCGCAACTGCGGGAGCCCGGACACTAGCGCGTTGCGTGCAGAAACCAAAGGGTTTGATGAGGGGGGTGGTGTCGGCGTGCCCCACGTCGTCAAATGCCGAGCGCGCGCCCGTGCAACCAAGGGGCCAAAGCCGCGAATACTGCATCGAAAACGGCCATCAGAAGCAACCAGGTTGAAGCCTCTTCGATCGGCGCTCCGGAGAGGCAAAGCGCCGTTGTCTTGACCCCCGCGATCAGCAGCGGCGCCACCGTTGGGTAGAGGACCAGCGGCAACAGCACCTCGCGCATTCGCACGCCGATGAGCAAGCCCGCACAGAGCGTCCCGACCAGAGTGGTGCCCGCGAGGCCGAGGACGAGGGCGAGAATCAGCGCTCCGGCACCCTGTAGCGTCGCCTGGAAGAAGATCAGCGTCAGTGGCAGGACCACGGCGGTCACAATGCCGGTGAAGAGCAGCTGCAGACCGGCTTTGGCGAGGAATAACGGCCACGCGCCGGCGTGGGACGTTGCGACAAGTTCGAGCGTGCCGCCCTCTTCCTCCGGGCCGAAAAGCCGCAGGAGCCCGACGGTGCCCGAGAACAAAAGGGTCACCCAGAGCACGCCGGGAACGAACTCGTCGGCGCTGGCGCCCTCTCGCAGGAATCCGAAGGCGAATACCAGCACGCAGAGGATGGCAAAAAGCACCATGAAGCCGATGACTTCGCGGGACCGCGCGGCGATCCTCAGGTCCTTGGCGAAGAGCACGCCGGCGAGTCGGAGGCCGTTCACGCGGCGTCCTGCAGGCGGCCGTCGACCAGGTGCAGGTGCCGATCGGCGACGTTGATGACCTCGTGGTTGTGGCTGGCGACAAGGATTGCAATTCCGGCGTCGGCCCTGTCGCGTAGGACCTGCAACAGCATCGCGCGGCCGTCGTGGTCCAAGCCGGTTGTCGGTTCGTCGAAGAGCCATACGTCAGCGCTGGTCGCCATGACGCGTGCCAGTCCCGCCCGCTGTTGCATCCCGCGAGAGAACTGGCGAACGGGACGGTCGCGATCAGCGCGGCGCAGACCGACGGTGTCGAGGAGCTCGTCGACCTCGGCAGATGACACGGCGGCACCGGCGATCCGAGCGAACAACACGACGTTTTCTCGCGCGGTCAGGTCGAGATAGAGCCCGGGCTTGTGGCCGAGCCAGCCGATGCGACGGCCGACGTAACCCGGATCGAGGGTCGGAAGCGGCGCGTCGTCGAGGGCGATTGTGCCGCCCGTGGCACGCATGCGCCCGCCGAGCAGGCGCATCAACGTGGTCTTGCCCGAACCGTTCGCGCCGCTCAGCACGACGAATTCGCCACCTTTGAGCGCGAGTGCGAGATCAAGGAGGACGTAACGAGGGCCGGCGGCCCATGCGAGTTGCCGCGCGGCCAGTCGTGCGCGCGTCACGAACGCCCCCGCCACGCTCCGAACCCGAACGCGCCGGCTGCAATGACCATCGCGACCGCGGCGCTACCCAACATCCGACCTGGCCAGGCGGCCCGCGCAGGAAAATCGAGGATCCGCACGACTGCGACCTCTCCGCGCCCGATCGGATGAACGAGGCTCATTCCGGTGAAGCGCTCACGTCCTTCCTGGTAGGTCGCGACGCGAGCCGGGCGGTTGACGTCCATGCGGATGCGCACCGGCGGCACGGCGATTGTCGCGATGGCAAACGAGGTCTTGCCGACCACCCCGCGCAGGCCGAGATCGACGCTGTCCGACGCGATCTTGACGGCGTAGTGCACGCGCAAAGTCGCCGGCCTCCCCGGAGCCACAGACCCGACAAGCGCGAGCCCTCCAGCCATGCGATGCACCTTGACGGCGTCGCGCGACTGGACCTCGACGTCCTTGGTCGCCGGGATGATCGCGCCGCGGTCCAACACGGTGTCGCGCACGGCCGGCGCAAGAATCGGAAGGATCAGCGGGGCCTTTTTTGTCCACTTGCGCACGCCCGGTTTGGTGGTGGCGAACGTGTACTCGATCCACGTCGAGCAGCCGCTGTCGCGAACGCTCATGTTGATGCGGACATCCAGCGACACGTCGTCGTCGGTGAGCTCCGCTGCGTACCGGGCGACGTCCATTGAACCCCGGCCGCGCAGGCGTACCTCCACGGTTTCGCCGGCCTCTTCGAAGCGCAACGCCCGCAGGTCACGCGGACCGGCCTGGGGCAGGCGGAGAACGCCATCGCGGTCGGTCTTGACGGTTTCTGTGGTGGATTCCTCGGCGCGCCCTTCGGCCTGCGGAGATTGACGAAAATGCACAAGCGTCAACGCGGTCTCGGTCGACGCCTTGGCGATGCCATCTCTGTCGCGGTCGACGAACCGAATCAGCAGCCCAGTGGGGCGGTTTTCGGCCAAGGAGGGTGTGACGGTCCCCGGCAATGGCGCGGATTCGGCGCCGTGGGCCATGCCTGCCGTCGCGAGTACGGCGACATAGAGCGATGCGGCGACAACGGATTTCGTCGCGATCATTCGGCGCGTTCCGTGTCGAGGGCTTCGAGCGATCGGATCGCCACCGCGGCCGCGCGTTCGTGACGCTGGCGCAGCTTCGTGTAGTCCGTCTCGTCGATCTTGCCCGTGTCGTAGTCGAATTGGACCTCGCGCAGGCCGCGCAGATGCCGCAGGCGATCGTCGTCGAGCATCGTGCGGCGCAGGTCGTACTCGGGCCCGAGCGATCGAGCCGGTCCCTGGATCACGCCCCACGCACGCAGGGCGCGCCACAAAGCGAGCAACGACAACGCCGCGACCGCCACGATCGCAGCGATAGCCACGGCACTCTTCAAAGGCTCTTCTCCGGGGTCACTCGCTGCCTGGCCGCTCCGACACGCCGAAGAAACGCTTGAGGAATCGCGGCGCCTTGATGTCGGTCACCGCCAGCGCTTTGCGCCGCGTGTCGCTCAGAGAGTTGGCGAATTCCGCCATGGATGCAAAACGACGTTCAGGCTCACGTTCGAGGCCGCGGTGAATCGCGCGGGCCAGGCTCGCCGGCAAGGAGTGCTTGGCGTCGACCGGCTCCTGGGGGATCGGTCCGTAACCGCGCAAGTACTCCAGAAGCGGGCGTGGGCCGGGCGCTGCGAGGGCGATCGGCCGCGCTCCGGTGACCATCTCGTAGACCATCGTGCTCAATGCGAACTGGTCCGCGCGGCCATCGACGCGACCGGCGCGCGCCTGCTCCGGACTCATGTATGCGGCGGTGCCGAGAGGATGCTCGGGGTCATAACCTTTGCGGTGGCGATCTTCCTTCTCAACCGTCTTGGTGACGGTGCCGAAGTCGAAGATCTTGCAGGACAGAGCGCCCAGCGAGGACTCGGCGACGATGATATTCGAGGGCGTCACGTCACGGTGGACGTAGCCGGCGGCGTGAAGTTCGGCGAGTCCCTCCGCGATCTGCTCGGCCAGGTTCATCGCCGTGAACACATCGAGCCGGCTCAGCTCGCCGATCATCTTCGCAAGCGTGGGCCCCTGGACGAACTCCATCGCGAGATAGGGGCGTTCGTCGTCGAGCGTGCCGGTCAAATAGACGTCGATAAAACAGCTGGCGTGAAACGCGCCCAGCAACATCCCCTCGCGTCTCAATGCGCGGGCCGCTCGCTGGAAATCGGCCTCGCGCAAGTTGAGGTAGGGACGGGAAAGCACCTTCAGCGCGACGAGCCGGTCGCCCATCGAGCGCTGCTTGGCCATGAAAACGTCAGCGTGGCTGCCCGAACCCAGGCCGCGAATGATCTCGAACTCTTCGTCGATGGTTTGACCGATCAACGGATCGGTCTCATGACGTTGCGAGATCCGACGACGCACGCCGCTCGCGCGTCTGCGACCCGAGATCGATTTCTTCGCTGGTGAGGACATGCTGTCTGGGGAGGGGCGCTGCGCGGGCGTTCACCGACATCGACGGCGAAGGACCGATGGGGGGTATGAACCGGGCGGCGCATCGCGTTTGCACGACCATCCGGCTGCGGCAAGCGTAGCGAAGCCTTTGACATCTGGCCAGCAACGACCGCGTTCAACGATCGCGAGCAAGCCGGGTTTCGGTCCCCGTTACCCGGTGGTAAAGTCCGCCGCCATGAGCGACCTCCAGCGTATCGACAACGCGCGCGACCTCCGCCACGCGTTGCAATCGGGCCGTGTCGATCGACTCCAGGTCGGCCCGTGTCAACTCAGCCCCAGCGACTTTCGCAACGTGCGTCTCAACCACGTGCGAATGCTCGGCACCAAGCTAACCGGCGTCGAGATTCTCGGCCTGGTGGCGGAGCGCTGGCACGCCCGCGGCGTCGAGATGATGGGCACGCGGTTTGAGGGCGGCCGTTTCAAAGCGTGCGATGTCAGCAACTCGCTTGCGCAGGCGCTGCAGTGGCCGCGGTCGGTGCTCCGGGCCTGCCGCTTCACGGAGACGCCGCTCACCAACAGCAACTTCAGCCGCGCCGTGCTGTCGGACTGCCATTTCACGACGTGCGACCTCAACCACACGAACCTGACCGAGTCGCTGCTCCTCGGCTGCAGCTTCTCGGATCCGCGTCAGGGCGGTGCTGTCCTCGACAACGCCAACCTCACCGGCGCCGTGCTCTGCAACGTCAACCTGCGGCACGCAAACCTGCTCCGCGCGTCGTTTTCTGGCGCGGTGTTGGTCAACGTGGACCTGAGCGACGCGAACCTCACCGGCGCATCCTTCGACGGCGCCGTGTTGATCGGCGTCAAGGCCGACCGCGCCGAGATGACGCGCGAGCTCTCCAGCAAGGTCCAGGGCGGCCACGGGAGCCTCGACGACATCGCCGCCGCGCTCAAAGGCCATGACCCCGACCACCTCGGCATGATGATGGCTGCCGCCGTCGCCGCGATCGCCAAGGGTGGTGCCCAATCGGCCGCCCCTCCGCCGCGCCAGGCCGGTGGCGGCGACCCGGTTGCGGGCCTCTTGAACCTGGATTTCACGTCGCTGATCCGCGAATTGCAGGGCAAAGGTGGTCCCGCCGAGCTTGGCCGACTACGCGTCGATGGTACCCACGTGTACGCACGGGGGGTCGATGGCACCGAAGTCCGGCTCACCGCCGCCGAACGCAGCCAACCCGTGCAAGCCGCGCCGATGGCTGTGCCCGACCCGGATCCGGCGATTGCGCCACCGTCCCAACGCGAGCCTGCACGGTCGTCACCGTCGCCTGCCCCCGCCGCTCCGATGCCCGCGCCGCACGGCGACCCGTTCGATGGCGGCGGGCTCGAGATCGACTGACTTTCGCTCCGACCTCCCGCCACGGTTTTGTTGACCGGCGGCCACCCTGCTCGATTATCGGCTCCGACGCGACATTTACGCTCGCCGAGGAGTCCGCAGATGGCCGAACGCCCCACGGATCGCATCCCCGCTCAGACCGCCAAACGCCCCAGCTATCCCGTATTGTTACGCGGTTCGTCGAGTCACGGCGGCCACGAGGCGGAGGCAACGGGTGCGGTTCACGATGACGGCGTGGACGTCGAAGGCGTTGGCGATGTCGAGTTGGGTCGCTTCGTGTGGGTCGACATCGGCATTCCCGGCGGCGATGTGCGCGCGCTGGGCGAAGTCGTTCGCCGCGATCCCCTGCAGTTGGCCCTCGAAATCCGGTTCAAGCACCTGTTTCCAGATGCCCGACGACGCCTCTACACGGCGTTGGCGCGCTGATCCGGCGGTTCAACCAGCCAACGCCGCGTCGATGGCATCGCGCGAAAAACCGGTGAGGATCCGACCCTTGATGTAGAGAATCGGCACGCCTCCGAGCGAGGAAGCGGGTACGCCGGCCTGTTTGGCCCGTGTCAGCATGTCTTCGCGGGCGCCGGCGTCACGCTCAAGGTCCTTTTCGATGAACGGCACGCCTTTGAGGCGCAGGTACTCCGAAGCCTTGCGACAATAGCCGCACCACGCTGTCTTGTAGAGGATGACCTCGCCGTCGGTGGCGGTGGGGGCGGTGCTTGGTGAGGCGGAGGCAGGGCGCACGGCAGCGTGCTGCTTTTCGAGCTCGCCGCGGTCGACGGTGCGCACCGGATAGCTGTCGCCTTCTTTCTTCGTCAGATCCGCCACGAACAGCCAGGGACCGAGCTTGTTGGCGTCGTCGGGCACCACGAGGACCTGTTTTCGCGCGGCCACGGGCACGCCGCTGACCTTGCGGGCGACGATGAGCTCACCTGTAGTGGGCGAAAAATAGCGCAAGACGTAGGGGCCCGGTTCGTCGCCGACCGCGGGCGGCGAGGGCGCCCGTGGACCTGTCTCGGCGGCCGTGGCTTCGGGCGCCTTTTCCTTGTTGCAGCCGGGCAAGGCGACGGCGCAAAAGCACACGATACCGGTAAGGAAACGAGCTGCGGCTGGCGACAAGGAGAGCGCTGGGACGTGGTTCATGGTGACGAAAGCCTGGACGCGCGCGCCGCTTGAGCAGCAGCGGTGGGCGTCGATGATGGAGGACGTTTGGCAGCCCCGTTGCACGTCTTCAGCGTCGTGGCGACGACCGCGGCCAGGGTGGCGTCGCTGGTCCCCGCGAGCTTCTGCAGCGCGCCGATGACGCGCGTTTTGTGGGTTGTGCCGCAATACGGGATGACGCCCCGAGCCGCACTTACCGCCAGGTGCGGGGTGCCCAGACGCAGGTCATCGAGAAGCGCGTCGAGCACGGTCTCATCGGCCCGATTGGCCAGGGCGAGCCGCGCGGATGTCGCAAGCAGGACATCGGTCGACTTCATGAATCGGCGCAACGCGGTACAGGCCTCGCCGCACTGCGCGTGGTCTCGATTGCGGAGCAGCTCGCCAATGCCTTCGATCGCAGCGACCTGGGCGCGGCGGCTCGTGTCTTCGTGGCCAAGCGCGTTGAGGAGGGCGCGCTCGGCGAACGCCTGGGTCTGCGGGGTCAGCTGGCCAAGTCGCTCGACAAGCACGGTGCGGATCGCTGGGCTGTCCGAGGTCAACAAGCCAAAACAGGTGCCGAGCAGACACGCGCCGGCCGCGGGCGCTTTACCGCAGCCTCGATCGTCTTCGCAGGTCTTGCCGGTCCCGAGCAGGACGGCCTTCGCGGCAACTTCGGGATCCACCGCGGCCGGAGCTGGCGACGACGGCTGGGAGCACGCGCACAAAACGGTGATGGCAACGGCGAGACAGGTCGGCCATCCGGCGCCAGCAAACCCATGAATTCGGGCAATTGTGCCTTGCATGAACGTCACGACGGGGGACAGCGCGACCGGTCATCGCAGCGGTCGGTCAGGGAGCGCCCAGCGAAAGGCGCTCGGGTGTATCAGCCGCCAAGGTACGTGAGCGCCGCAGCGATGCGAACGCGCTGGTTGGCTTCAGCCATGAACTTCACGAGCAGCTGCTTGGCTTCCTTGTCGCGCTTGAGTTTGCCCAACATGCGGATGGCGACGAGCCGCACGCGGATGTTCGAAGACAGGGCGAGCGACTTCACCTCGGTCGCGACTTTCTTGCCCTCGATGTCGAACAAACGGGTCAGCACGCGGATGCGCAGGTCGGCGTCATCGGTGGCGGACAGCACCTTCTTGAGCAGCGCAGCCTGCTTCTTGGGGATCAGCGCGAGGGCAGCGATGGCCTCTTCCCGCATCTCGTAGCGGCGGTTGAACAGGGCCAGCTCAACGTAGCTCTCCATCGCCTCGCCAAACTCGCGGGTGAGTTTGAGAAGCGCGCCTTGGGGCAGCCAACTGAGCGCGCGTTTGAAGACCTTCACCGAGTTGGCGGGGTCGCTGAGGATGAAGCCACGGACGGCTTCGACGCGCACGGCCGGGGACCGGTCGCGGAGGGCGGCCTGTAGACCTGATCGGGCGGCGCGTTCACCCGAGTCCGCAAGGGCACGGACCACGAGGCGGCGAATCTCGTTGTCGCGCTCGCGGGTGTAGAACATCAGGGTTTCGACCGCTTTCTTGTGGCGGATCGAGGTCAGCGCGCGCAGCAACTCCATGCGGACCTGCGGGTCTTTCTCGTGGTCGAGGCCTTCGCGCAAGGGACCTACCGAGATCGGCGACGCGATAAAACCGAGCACCCGTGCTGCGGCGATGCGGACGTCGGAGATGCCGTCGGACAGGTACTGGTGCATCTCGCGCAGGCGACCGGCGCCACCGACGCGACCGAGGTAATAGACGCCCGCAGGTCGCAGCTGAACGTTGGTGCCGGACGCGAGCGCGCTGGCGTCTTTGGCCATCGAGCGATCGCCCTGTAGCGCGAGGATCTCGTACACCGACAAGGCGAGCGCACCGTCGGGGTTGGGACCGAGAAGCCCGCGAACCGTCTTGGAATGCGCGCTCGAAGCGATCGCGCGGTAGGTCTTGAGCGCCTTGACTCGGGCCTTTCCCTGGGCTGCAGCGGCGATTTTCAGCACGTCTTTGCCGACCGACTTATCGCCCTGGCGCGCGCGAGCGAGCGTCACCAGGTTGCGAAGCGCAGGGTCCTTGGTCTTGAGGTATTTGAGGAACGTCGTGTCGTCGCCGGGGCGCGCGCGGGCAGCCAGCGCGACCATCGCCTTGATGACCTCGGGCTTCTTGCCGCTCTTCTTGGCGATGGGCACGAGATGGGCGGCGTGCCGATCGATGTCGAGCTGCTTGATGACGCGCATCCCGGCTTCGCGCGCCAGGGGATCTTTGTTGCCCACCGCGGCGTTGACGAGCGTGGCGAGGTACTTGGGGTTGGCCCGCAACAGGCCGTCGGCGATGGCGTTCTGGCGCTCGTGTTCCTTGTCGACAAGGACCGAGAGAATCGCCGCGATGGCCTGCTTGGGCTTGACGACTTCGAGCACCGGCAACACCTCGTGGGTGCGCAGCGTTGGGCGAATCAGCGCGTCGTGAACCAGCTTCTTCCATGACTTGTCGCGGAGCCGGACGTAGGCGCGGACGATGCCGGCCCGGACGGTCCACTGCGGGTCATCCGTGCCGTCTTTGAGCGTCTGCTTGAGCGCCTTGTTGCGCTTGTTGAACGCGATGCCTTCGTACGCCATCGCGCGCGCCGTGAAGTCCGCCGATTTCACACCCGCCATCAGGATGTGGTTGGCGTCGTCCCTGGGTTTGACCTTGCTCTTCTTCGCTTCGGCCGGCGGTGCGAGCAGCATCGCGGCAACGAGGGTGGCCACCGCGGCGCCACCAACGGCATGAAAACGATGAATAAACATGGTCACTCCTGATTCGGGCTCGCGATGATTGAGGCCGCACCGGGGCCTGTCAACAGCGCATTGATCCGGTTTGTGGCGCGCATGCAGCGCCGCCGACAGCGAGGTGTGTCGGAAGCGCTCGGACGATCGTGGAACCGGCCGCTACGCCTGGGCGTCGCCTGCCGAACGCGCGAGCACCAGCAACGATTCGCGCTGGTCGGGAGGGAGCAACTTGGCGGCGTCGGTCGCGAGGAACTCGGCAATCCTGCTCGGGTCCTTGAGGGCGCGCAGGCAAACGGCGGCAACCTGGGCCATTTCGGCGCTTGCAGGGAGCCTCTGGGCGTAGCGAATCGCGTCTTCGTAGTTGTTCAGGCGGGTCGAGGACAGCGCGAGGATGTGCCAGACGTGCCGCATCTCGTCGATCGACAAGTAGGGTTGGGCGCGGGCCTGGTGGCAGCTGCGCACGGCCGTCTCGAAGTCGCCTTTTCCGTAGGCCGCGCGTGCCCTATCGAGGAGCTCACGAACCGACGCGTGTTTCTTTGTTTCATGCGCAACTGGCGAACGACCGAGCTGCTGCAGCATCTGCCAGTTTTCAAAGGCCGCGAACGCCAAGATGATCGTGACGAAGAATTGTCCCGCGGCGACGCCCCAGAGCGCGATGGCTCCGCCCAGGACCACGCCGGCCCAGTGTGTGATGCGGTCGGCCTTATCGCCGCGGGGGATGAACTTGCGCAGCACCACGCGGGTCAGGACGCCGCCGTCGAGCGGGTAGATCGGCAGCAGGTTGTACGCGCCCCAGATGATGTTGATTTGCACCCCGAGCCACACGATCTCCGACAGCATGCTCTTGTCGCTCGGCATCAGCAGCGAAAGCACCCAGGCGAGCGCGAAATTGATCGCCGGTCCGGCCGCCGTGATCAGGAACTCGTCGCGTGGGCGTCGCGCAGGTTCGTGGTAGCAAAGGCCGCCGAAACCCACGAGGGCGACGCGTGGCTGCAGCCGGAAGTATTTGCTGACGAACGCGTGTCCGAGCTCATGCATGAGCACCGAGAAGCTCGCGATGATGATGACGCCGATGCCCAACGCCGCGTCGGCGCGCAGGAAGCTGTAGAAGAGCACGCCCATCAACACCAGGTGCCACATCGAGACGTGCACGGGGATGCCGACGACGGAGAAATGGGGACGTCCGGGGTAGGGTCCGTACATGCGCTCTCCCGCCCGGGACGGTCCAGGCTGCGCACATCTTAAGTCGCACGCGGCGCGCGGCAAGGGCCCATGTCGGATCGGTGGTTGCGCTGCCCGGCCCCATGGTACAATGCGGCCGCGCTCGCCCTTCCTCCAACAGGCCGCTGCTCTGGCGCCGGATCAACTCATGAACGTTCGCTTCACGACGCGACGACGTGCTTGGCATGCGTCGCAGTCTCTGCTCGTGCACGTGCTCGTGGCGGGGGCATTCACCTTCTCCGCTTGCTCGGACGATCCGGCGGACGGCGACAAGTCCACGCTCGCTGACGAGGACACGGCGACCGGAGACGACACGGCGACAGGAGACGACACGGCGACCGGAGACGACACGGCGACAGGAGACGACACGGCGACCGGAGACGACACGGCGACCGGCGAGGACGCAGCTACGGCTGCCGATGCCGGGTCCGGGACGGTCGATGCCAGCCAGGAAACGCCGGACACAACCTCCACGGTCGAGGCGGGCGCGACAACTGACTCATCCGCGCCGGTCGATGCGGGCGCAACCAAGGACGTCGCGGCGACCACGCCAGACACATCGGCCGGAACAGACACCGCGTCGGTGGCAGACGCAACGCCGAAAACGGACAGCACCACGACCGTGGACGCGGCATCGGCTGCGGATGATTCGAGCAAAGCGGATTCAGGTGGGTCTGACGCCGGCTCAAGCGACGCACTGTCTCCCGATGCGACCGGCGCCGACACGGCCGAAGACGCTGGACCAATGGATGCCGGTTGCTCGAGCGACAAAAGCTGCGACGACGGTGATTTGTGCACCGACAACGCGTGTTTGCCTTCCGGCGCGTGCACCGCGACGACCAACACCAAGAGCTGCGACGACGGCTCCAAGTGCACCGAAAAGGACGCCTGCAAGGACGGCAAGTGCGCTGGCAAAGCGGTTGACTGTGACGACAAGAACGCCTGCACCGACGACGCGTGCGACGCGGCCAAGGGCTGCCAATCAACCAGCCACTCCAAGCCCTGCGACGACGGCTCCAAGTGCACCGAAAAGGACGCCTGCAAGGGCGGCAAGTGTGTCGGAGCGTCCGTATCGTGCGATGACAACAACCCCTGCACCGATGACGCGTGCGATCCGGGCAAGGGCTGCTCGTCCAAGAACAACACGGGCAAATGCGACGACGGTAACAAGTGCACAACCGACCAATGCGCGGCGGGCAAATGCGTCGGCAAGCCCATCGTGTGTACCGGTCACGCATGCGCGACCTCCGCTTGCGACTTGAAAACCGGCTCATGCAAGGCCACCAACAAGCCGCTGTACACCGCGTGCGGTGGCGGCCGCTTCTGCAAGGGCGGCGCATGTCTCGCTCCTTATGCGACCGATATTGTCTCGGGCTACACCGGCGGCTGCCTGCGCCGCTTCGACGCGACGGTCCACTGCTGGGGGCGGAACAAGGACGGCCAGCTCGGGCGCGGTTCGAAGGCGGCATCGGGCGCTATCGGACCGGTAACCGGCCTCGCTGGAGGCGCACGCCTGTCCGCGGGGCTCTATCACTACTGCGCGGGCGGGCACGACGACACCGCGAGGTGCTGGGGACGCGGTACCAGCGGACAGCTTGGCCACGGGAAGAAGGCGTCAAGCAACCTGCCCGTGTCGGCCGGCATCACGGGCGCTGGCTCGATTGGAGCTGGTGTCTCGCATACCTGCTACGGCGGGCGCGACGGGCACGTTCGGTGTTCGGGCTACAACGGCTACCGCACGGTCACCAATCGCGGGTCGTCGACCTACACAAAGCCCACGACCCACGTCGACATCGCGCTCAACGGTGAGCTCGTCGGCGGCTGGTACAGCAACTGCACGATCGACAAGGGACGCGTGCTCTGCTGGGGGCGCAATGACAACGGACACCTCGGCCGCGGCTACGTCAGCGTCCATGGCCACCTGGCACCCGTCGTTGGGCTCGACGATGCGGTTTCGGTGAGCGTCGGCGGCCACCATGCCTGCGCGATTCGGAAGAACGGAACCGTGGTCTGTTGGGGTCGCGGAACCAGCGGGCAGCTGGGCTCGGGCGTCGCGAAATCGTCGGCCATCCCTGTCGCCGTCAAGGGCTTGTCAGGCGTGATCAACATCTCGGCCGGCGGCTATCACACGTGCGCTGTGACCAACAAACATGTCGTCTACTGCTGGGGCTGGGGCACGTATGGCCAGACCGGAGATCCGAACTACAAGTCGTCGGCCGTCGCGAGGATCGTCAAGATGACGCCCGTGGCCAAAGTCGCGTCCGGTTATCGCCAGACATGCGCGCTCGCCAGGGACGGCTCGACGTGGTGTTGGGGCACAAACGCTGACCTGGCGCTGGGAATCGGCGCGCAGAAATGGTCGAAGACGCGTTTTCCCAAGCTGATCGCCGCGACCAAGCCAGGCACGCCCGCCGAATGCGCCAAAGACGCCGACTGCGGCACCGCCGGGCCGTGTTTCGCGCCGATGTGCGACAAGAGCAACGCGACCTGCACGACGACGATGAAGAAGGATGGCGCGGCGTGTAGCGACTCAAAGGCGTGCACGGTCAAAGACGCCTGCACAGACGGCTGGTGTCGCGGTGTACGCAAGTGCACGGATGGCAACGCCTGCACATTCGACCGATGCGACGCGAAAAGCGGCAACTGCTCGTTCGTCGGACACGGCGCGATCTGCGACGACGGCGACCCCTGCACGGCATTCAGCCGCTGCGGAAAGGCCGGTGGCAAGGCGTCGTGCATCGGCTACACCAAGACCTGCGAAGACGGCAACGACTGCACCGCGGACGCCTGCGACTCCAAGTCGGGCAGCTGCAAACACGTGGCTTCCGGCAACGGCGCGGCCTGCAGCGATGGCAGCGTCTGCACCGCCAAGGAAGCGTGCGACAACGGCGCCTGTGCCCTGGCCGGAACGGTGACCACATGCGTCGACGACGGCAACCCCTGCACCATGGAGACCTGCGATCCCATCACGGGCTGCGTCGCCGCGCCGCTCGCTGACGGACATCCCTGCGGTCCCGGCCTCGTTTGTGCAGCGACGACCTGCAAGCGACCGTTCGCGGTCGAACTGACTGCCGGCAACGATTTCACCTGTGCGCGCGGCGGCGATTCGAAGGTGCGGTGCTGGGGGCGCGGCGATCTCGGGCAACGCGGCGCGAGCGGCAAGAAAGGGGACTACGACCCAGCCAACGAGATGGTCGGCATAACCGGCGCCGTCGCCATCGAGGCCGGTCGCTACGGGACCTGTGTCCGCCTCGCCAGCGGCAAGCTGATGTGCACGGGCTACAACAAGTTCGGCCAGCTCGGCATCGGCTCGACGAGCAGCATCTGGACCGCCAAGAGCTTCGCGGCACCCGGAAATTGGCGGCACGTCGCGATGGGCTACGACCACGGCGTCGCGATCGACGCCAACTGGCGCTTGTTCGGCTTTGGACGCTCGATCAGCCAGCAGCTGGGCACGGTGTTCACGCAACCTTTGAAGGCGGCGAAGGCCATCGCCAAGGCGCCGCAGATGATCGCCATCGAAGCGCGAAACGCCGGGACTTGCGGCGTCGACACAAACGGCGCCGTTCACTGCATGGGACGAAACACCCATGGACAGCTCGGCCGCGGTTCGTTCGGTAAAACTGGCGGATTCGGCCCGGTGGCCGGCAACCACAAAGCGAAGGCGGTCGCCGTCGGACAGGCGCACGCATGTTTGCTCCGCCAGGACAACAGCGTGTGGTGCTGGGGCTCGGGCAGCAGCGGCCGGTTGGGCAACGGCGCGAATACGACATCCAACATCCCGGTGCGGGTTGCGTTGCTCGACGACGTCAAAGCGATCGATATCGGGGACAACCACGCGTGCGCGCTGCGCGCCAATGAAACGGTGTGGTGCTGGGGGGTCAGCAACCGCGGCCAAGCGGCCGACAAGAAATACAAGTTCAACAACGTGCCCAAGCCGGTGTCCAATGTTTCGCGAGCCCGGACAATCGCGACCGGTACCGACCACAGCTGCGCGGCAAATCGGATCGGAGAGGTGCGCTGCTGGGGCGACAACGCGCGCGGCGGCCTTGGCATCGGCAAGAAGAAGTGGGGGTACACAGCCTACGGACAGAAGGTGCCCAAGACCGAACCCGCCGCCGCGACGTGCACCAAAGCGGCCGATTGCGGGTCGACCGGACCCTGTCAGACCGTGGCGTGCGTCAAGGGCGTCTGCCAGGGGAGCGTCAAGAAAAACGGTTCCAAGTGCGCGGCCGGCTCGTGTGTTATCAACGCCGTCTGCATGGACGGCAGCTGCAGCGGCACGGCCAAGTGCAACGACGGCAACGCGTGCACCAACGACGCGTGTAGCAAAGCGGGGGCCTGTTCGCACGTCGCCAACACGGCCATCTGCGCAGACGCAAACGCGTGCACCGCGGCCGACGTCTGCGAGAACAAGACGTGTGTCGGTGGGGCCGCCAAGACGTGCGATGACGGCGTCGCCTGCACCAGCGACTCGTGCGTCGCCATGACCGGCACGTGCAAACACGTCGGCAGCGGGACCTGCGCCTCCGCAACCGTCAGCGGCAAGGTGACGTTCGACTGGGTCGAAGCCCTCGACAAGAGCCAGGGTGGACCCGCGCTCGGTTACAAAAACATGTCGGCGCGCCCTGCCCGTCGTGTCCTTGTCGAAGCCATCGCCAACAAGCTGCCCGTCGCGAGCACGGTCACCAACGACGCGGGCCAGTACGTGCTGTATGTGCCCCCCAAGACCGCCGTCACCGTCCGCGTTCACGCCCGACTGCGCGGCATCGGCCAACCGCGCGACGGGATAGGCCAGGAGGCGTGCCACAAGGCAACTTTCGACGTCCGCGTGGTCGACAACACCAACAACAAGTCGCAATACGTTCTGGACACGCCCCAAACCTTCACTGCGCCGGCCAAGGACGTGAACCTGCACGCCGCGCTCGCCTGGGACGCAGCGAATTTGACGTACACGAAGCGATTCGCGCCCCCGTTCGCGATCCTCGACACGATGCTGTCGACCATCGAGACCATGTGCGATGGGCGACCGGACGTCGCACTGCCGCTGCTGACCGTCAACTGGAGCGTGAACAACAAGCCGATCAGCGGCGACAAGAGCAAAGGCGAGATGGGCTCAGCGGCTCACTACACGACCGAAAACGGCTGGCCGACCATCTACCTCAAGGGCCAGGAAAACGTCGCGACCGACGAATACAACGACCACACCGTCGCGCACGAATTCGGCCACTTCCTCGAGCGCAACCTGTTTCGCAGCAACAGCCTCGGCGGGGCGCACGCGTTCGGCGAAATCCTCAACATGCGCACTGCTTTCGGCGAAGGCTACGGCAACGGGCTCAGCGCGATCGTCTTTGGCGACCCGGTCTACGTCAGCGTTCGCGGTAAGGCACAAAAAGGCGGCTTTCAGTCCGACATGGGCATCCCACGGTCGGGCGACGACCGCAGCTTCTTGAGCGAAATGTCGGTCGCACACGCGCTCTGGAAGCTCTGGGAGAACCGCGAACCCGGCGCCAAGAAGGGCCATTTCGGGCGTATCTTCAAGACCTTATCAGGTCCACAACTGACCACAGAATCGCTGACAAGCGGCCATTCGTTCATGGCGCACTACAACGCGATGTTCGGCAAGGTCGACGGCATGGCGCAGGTGATGTCCCAGGTCTTCGAGTCGCCCTACGACTCGCTTTGCGCCGGCTCCTGCACGGGCACGGGCGACAAGGCCGATGTGTGGGACGTCGACAATGACCTCGGCAAAGCCTACGCCGGCCGCCTGCACTACCCGCAGAACTCCGGAAAGCTCTATTCGACGGCCTTTTGGCGCCTCTACCAACCGCTGAAACCAGGCCTCAACAAAGCCAACGGGCACCAGGTCGCGCTGCCGTTCCACTACAAGAGCCCATCGAACAAGTTTGGCGGCGTGAGGCACTACACCTGGGTCGGCACCGGCACCAAAACACGTATCGCGGTCAAGAACCTCGTCGGCGCGTCGTGCACCGAGGACGTCGTGAACCTGCGCGTGCGGCTTGTCGGCGAGCACGTGACCGGCGATTTCAGCAAGAAGGGTAGCCGCGCAGGTTGCCCATATGTCGTGTTCACGGCGCAGTCCGGCAAGCGCTATGTCGTGGTGGTCCAGGTTCCGTCGACGACGCCCGGCAAGCCGGTTAGCGCGTTCGATATCGAGGTGACGCCATGAAGAAGTTCATCCTGTCGCAATTCACCGTCGCAGGCGTGCTCGCGGCGGCGGTCATGTCCACCGGCTGCGCGAAACAAGCCGAGCCCGTCGCGCTGGTCGCGGTTGAAGGGGACGCGCGTGCTCCTTTCGAGGTCAAGACAACCCTGTCAGGCGCCATCGAACCCGGCGTGCAACACGCACTGGTGCTCGAGATTCGGCCGCAAATCGGCGTCGACGCGATCAAGACAGCGCTGCGAGGCATCGACGGCGTGAAGCTCGACAACGAGCGCGCAGTCAGCCATCCAGCCACGAAGGTCGGCGAGTCCATACGTCACAAGGGCGTGGTCGAAGTGCCGGCGGGGGTCGCCGGGACGCTCGCCGTCGATATCAGCTGGCGCAAGGGCACCGAGACCCAAAGTACGACCCTGGCGATCGATATTCACGCGGTCGGCGCGACCAAGAAGACCCCGCCCATCGGCCGCATCGAGCGTGCCGCGGACGGGACGCAGGTGCAGGTCATGCCCGCCGAAGTGCGGTGATCCTCGGGCCGGCTCGAGGGACTCCACGCGAGGCCCCCTGCAGATGAATTCAGCTACGCAAACGCCGTAACGGCCTTGCCGACTCGCGTCCGCACACCCTTGCTCCACTTCATCCAGCGCGCGGCACCGGCGATGGCGTTTGCAGACGTGCAGCCGACCTTGTGTGTTGGATACGCCAGGGCACGCCGGAGCGTCGGGTGTTTGGCGATGAACGCACGGGCTTCGTCCAGCGAGACGCCGGCTTCGGCAAGCTGCTCTTCCGTTTCACGTTTGGCGGACTGCCGCGCCTTGTGCAGCATCATCTGGACGCGCGAATAGACGTTCACCGCGCCGTCGCCAGTGGTCTCGATCGGCAGGAAGATCGCCCCGGGATGCATGGCCTGGACAACGGACTGAACGCCATCGGACACGCCCGAGCTCGGCATACAGCCAAACGGCTTCACCGAAAGCGTCATGTTCACCTTGCTGTGAAGCGTGTTGACGATGAGCTTGCCCACCTCCATGTGCCCTTCACCGCCGCGGATCTCGTTGTGGTACAGGCCCTCGGTCACCTCAGCGAGCTCGTCCATGTCCGGCAGCTTGTAGCCGTGTAGCCCCATCGGCTTGGCGAGGCTGTGAAAGAGCATCCGCACGATCTTGTCGGCCGCCTTCATGCCCCAGACGATGCGGCCCGGGTGTGCTGTTTCCGCGAGCCCCCACAGGCCGTCGTCGACGCCGTCGAGCTTCATGCGACGCAACGTGTCCCACTTCACTTCCCACAGGTTGTAGAGCACCCACGCGGAGACGAGCTGAACGTCGACCTCGGCGCCTTCGGATTCGAGGAAACGCGGCATCTGGTAGTTGCCATCGCCCTCGGTCGTCATCGCCCAGAACTCGCCGATAATCGCGACCTTGGGCTTGACGACGGTGCGGTCGACTTCGATCGCAGCGAACTTGCGCCGAACCTTCAGCAACGTCGCCGGAATGCGCCACAGCTGACCCGGCTCACCGAGCACCTCGCACAACATCTCCTTGGACTCGGCGACGGCCTTGTCGGTGTTGCCGGCGACAACTTCATAGGGACGAATGCGGTACATCATCGCGTTGAGGGCGTCGCCGATCATGCCGCCGAGCACCATGCGGAAGAAGAAGGCTCCATCGAGCGCCAAACCAGCTTCGCCAGCGGCCTCCACGACGCGCTCGGCGTTGGCCATCACCGTGTCATCGATGCCGTTGCCGTCGGTTTGGTCGACCCCGCCCTTCTGTTGGAAGAGCAGCACCCGGAATCCCTCGAAACCGGCGTCTCGCAGCGCCTTTCGATACTCGGTGATGTAGCTGCCGAAGCGACATGGACCGCACGCGCCGGCGGTCAGGAAGATGTACCGATTGTTGATCTGCTCGGTCGTCATCCCGGCTTCGCGAAAGCGCGTCAGCGTCTTCACCAAGTGTCCGACGGTGAAGTAGGTCGGCGAGCATTGACCGCGGTTGCCAAACTCCTTGCCGAATCGAAACGACTCGTAGTCGGGCACGTCGAGCGTCTTGACCTTGTAGCCAATGCCCTGGAACGCCGCGGAGATCAGCGTGTCATGCGCGTGGGTCAGTCCGGACACGAGGATCGTGGTGTGCGCGCGCTGCTCGAGCGTGAAGGCGTCGTGGACCGTGTCCTTCCAATGCGCGACGTCCTTGATGCCGAGATCGGCTTTCTCTTCGGCGATGAACGCGTCGAGCTCCGCCGCCAGCTGCGCGTCGAGTTCGGCTTCGATGCGCCGGGCCTCTTTTTGGGTCGATTTGTCCAGCGACATGGACGAAACAGGTTGGACGTTGAGCGGGTTTCCGTCGGGCATCTTGGGGTCCTGCGGTGTATTGCGGTGGGAATCGAAAGGTCAGGTTTGGGGACGTCGGGTTTGGGGACGTCGGGTTTGGGGACGTCGGTCGGGGGGACGCGCCGGTCAGGTGACGCGCTGGCGAAAGGCGCGGGCCTTGTCGCGCAGCTTGCCGAGGCCGACGAACGCCCCGCGGGTCAGGCGGTTGTCCGGCATGCGTTTGGCGAAGCGGTCGGTGTAGCCGTCGTTGATCGGCTCGGGTCGATTGGCGGTTGCCTCGGCAAGATCGGCGAGTTTTTGAGCTTTTTCGGCCTCGTAGCGCTTGCGGAGTTCGGCCTGCTTGTCGGCGATGCGCTGTTCGAGTTCGCGCCGCTTCCGGGCCACGTCTTCGAGGCGTTCGCGGTGCCTTTCCAGGGTGTACGAGTAGGTCCGCACCCGGATGCCAATGCTGCCGCCAGGTTTGTTCGCGTCGATGTCGTGAAGCGCCGAATAGGGGGTCGCCGCGGCGCCGATGATGCCGTCAATTGTGGCGTAGATCGGCGAGTCGTGGCCGCATTTGAAGCTGCTGAGGTCGAGCACAGCGACGTTGGGATGGCGGGCCGCAAACTTGGCGCACCACACCTTGAACGCGGAGTTGGCCGAGTAGTTCTCGGGCCACACGTCGTTGATATCGTGCACATCTGGCACGCCGTTGCGCAGATCCTCGCGGAAATACCGAGCGAGCCACGCCTTGTCGCGCGGAATCGAGGACATCGACAGGATCGGGTAGCCGAGCGACTGGAACTCCTGCAGCACCTCGTGGTTGAGCCCGGGATCGCTGTGATACGGCCGGCCGATCATCAGCAGCGCGATATCGTCGTTTCGCTCCACCTCTTCGAGCAACAACCGGCCCTTGTTCGCGATGGCCGCTTCGTAATCATCGAGCGCGCGCCAGGCCTGTTCGCAAGCAAAATTGCTCTCGTCGCGGGTCACCCGCAGCAAATCGCCCCAGGCGCCGAACATCTGGTCGGCCAGCAGGTGGTGCTCGGTGAACGAGACGGACGGGTCGAGCCAGGTGATCGAGCGCTCGGCGAAGAAGTCCTTCTCCTTGGTGAAGCTGGCGTGCATGACGTTGCCAACACCCTGCACGATCGGACACGACGCGTGATCCATGACGCCGACCAGCGGCGTGCGGACATGGGTGATGGTGGGCAGAAAGACCGCATTGAGCGGCTTTTCGTCGTGCTTGTGAAAGAGCAGGTTGTGGATGTGCGCCTGGGCCACCTTGCTCGGGAAACACGGGTCGATGGAGCCGTATTTGCCGCCCTCTGCCCACATCTCTTCGCTGGTGTAGTCGGAAAACACGACGTTTTGCCGCTGGATCCCGAGCGCCTCGAAGTAGGTCCGCCAGAACGGGGCGGTGCTCCAGATATTGAGAACGCGCGGGATGCCGACCCGGTAGTTGGACCGCCACGCGATGTCGCCCTGGGATGACCGATGAAAGCCGCGGCGAGAGATCTTTCGCTCCACGGCCAGGCTGCGGGTGATCTTGGTCTCAACGCCGTCGATCATTGTGTCGCTGGACGGCAGCGGGTCGTGCTTGAAGCGGCTCTTGAACAGGTTCTTGGACTCCCACTCCACGAGGTTGGGATACGCCCGCCGCAGACGTGCCCGCTCGCGGGTGAGCCGTTTGAGCGCCGCCTCGTCCTCGACCGTGCCCTTTTCGCAGGAGAAACCGGAGATATAGCGCGCCGTTTCGCCCGTCGGTGCGACCGTGTCGATGAACGTCCGGCTGCACAGGTTCGGGCAGAAATGACAGCGCGTGGACTCGTCATTCTTGGTGGAGTACGCGAGGTTGATCGATGGCTCCAGCCCGATCCAGGACTTCTTCCAGGTGCCGCCCTGCCCCTCGACGCGCTTGACCCGCCGCAGCACTTCCATGGCCGCGCCGATAGCGCCCGCCTCGCCGGGATGGGGGTGTACGAAGACCTCGGCGCCCGGCACACGACTCTTGATGTAGTCGACCTGCGCTTTGACCGCCGCGAGGTTGTATTGGGTGCCGCCCTGCAGCACGTACTTGGTGCCCAGCTCGGCCATGCGCGGAATCTGGACGACGTACTGCCAGACGTTCTTGGGCAAGACGAGCGCGAGCCCGGCAAGCATCTCCTCGCGCGAGAAGCCCTCTTTTTGAAAGTTGACCCGGTCGGCGTCGAGGAAGACGGCGCACCCGTAGCTGAATTCCGGCGAGAGCTCGGCCTCGAATGCGGTGGTCGCGTACTCGGTGACCGGCACGCCAAACTGGTCGGCCATCGCCTGGAGCAGCATCCCGTTGCCCGCTGAGCACTGGTTGGACAGCCGGAAATTCTCGATATCGCCGTTGCGCATCATCAGGACCTTGATGTCCTGGCCGCCGATGTCGCAGATGACGTCTACGTCGCCAAAGTAGCTGACCGCGCTCATCATATGCGCGACGGTCTCCACCACATGAATGTCGGCGAGCGTGGCCTTTTCGAGCACGCCGCCCGCGTACCCGGTGACGCCAAAACCGAGCCACTCGATGTCCCAGCCTTGCTCCTCAATCCTGCCGTGCAAGCGCGCGAACATCTCCTTCATGTCGGAGATCGGGTTGCCCTTGGAGAGCTGGTATTCCTTGATCAACACGTCGCCGTTTTCGCCAACAACGACGCATTTACTGGATGTCGAGCCGCCATCGAGGCCCAGTGACGCGCGAATCTTGGTGCCGGCCTTGATCAGCGGCAGCTCGAATTTCGGCACGGCGTAGACGTCCGTGAACGCGATCACCTCGTCGCTGGTTTCGGCCAACGGCGGTCCGGCGGCGTCTGCCAAACGCGCCTTGCGGCCCGAGTCGGCGTAGGTCTTGAGGTCGTGCAGGCCCTTGTAGCGGCCGATCTCGGGGGCTTCGTGCAGGCCGTAGAAGACGGCGCCGAGCGCGGCGTACAGCTCGCTGCTGTCGGGCACGAAGATGAGCTCCTGCACCGAGATATCGGGCAACTCGAGGCCCCTTTCTGCCCAAACCTGGGGGATGCGCAGCCGCCAACATTCGACCAGGAACGGCAGGTACGTGTTGGGCCCGCCGAGCAACAAGACGCGGGGTTTGAGCGTGTTGCCGCGGGTCAGGACGCTCAGATTCTGCATCACGATGGCGTCAGCGAGCGAGTTGAGGATCTCGTCGCCGGGAACGCCGGTCTTGACGAGGTTGACGATGTCGGTCTCCGCGAACACGCCACATTTGGCTGCCACGTGATGCAAGCGCTCGGAATCGAAGCGGATGTTGCCAACTTCGGCCTGCGGGACACCGGCCTTGACGAAGCACTTGTCGATCGTCGCGCCGGTACCGGAAGCGCACTTGTCGTTCATCGACGCGATCGCGCGTTTATCACCTGTGGAGTCGCCGTCTGCGTTGAGAACGTCGCGGAGGATGATGATCTTGGCGTCCTGGCCGCCGAGCTCGATGACGGACCGCACGTCGGGATGCAGCACTTCGACGGCCATCGTGACCGCGTTGACCTCCTGCACGAACTTGGCGCCAAGCGGTCCGGCGAGCGGGCTGGAACCGCTGCCGGTCACGAAGATGCGGACGTCCTCCTGGGCGACACGCGGGAAGGCGTTGCCGATGCGAGCGAGGAATTCGATGACCGATTCGGGCTGACGGGTGTGATGGCGCGCGTAGTCATGCCACAGGATCGCGTTGTCCGACGGGTCCACCACCACGGCCTTGACGGTGGTCGAGCCCACATCCACGCCGATGACGACGGGGGCGGTTCGGTCGCGGTGGATCGTGTCTTGATCGCGGTGGATTTCGGGTTCGCGCATGTCGTGTCCGAGGTAGAATTGACACGACGTATAGTCTATTCCATCCGGCGCTGCCAAATCGGCGCGCCGGAAAGGTGTTACTGCCCCAGGAGAGCTTCGCGCACGGCGGGTGTACCGACCCCGCAGAGGCAACATGCGAGCAGCTCGGAGGCGATCCGTTGGCGCTCTTGGGCGTCGATGGTGGCGCGTTGGGTGGTGAGCGAGCGGAGCATGACCTCCTTGATCGCGCCGAGCAGTGACCAGGCGGCGATGTCGATCTCGACGCGACGGACCAGGCCGGCTGCCTGACCTTCATCGAGGGCGTCGCGGATCATGTCGAGCACGAAGCGGAAGAACGCCTCGGCGCGACCTTCGATCATCCGGTCGTTGCCAACAGCCTCGACGAGCAACAGCCGCGCGTAATCGGGATCGCCGAGGAGAACGTCGAGCACCCGCAGGAGGTTGGCGGCGAGCTGCTGCTGCGGGCTGGGCGCATCGGGCGACAGGTCGACGCCGACAACGACAGACCCGAGCTGTTCGAGCAGGTCATCGACAACGGCTGAGAAGACATCGGCCTTGCCGTCGAAGTGTTGGTAGAACGTGGCGCGGGTGATCCCGGCGGCGTCGGCGATGTGCGCGAGCGGGACGGCGTCGTAGCCCACCCGGACGAAGAGCACGCGGGCTTCGGATACGATTTGTTTGCGCGTCGCGGCTCGCCGATCACGAGCTCGGCGGACACGGCCGTCTTCGTGCGGTTTGCCGTCGTGGTCGGAGCCGCTCATTTCTCGTTGGCCGGCGCAGGCGGGGCTGGAGCGGGCATCGGCGCGATCGGAGGCTGGCTCGGATCGGCCGGGGCGATCGTCGGCGGCGCGGCTCGCAGGTTGCGCAACGGATCGATCGCGAGCACCTCTGCGGGTGGCATGTCGCTCGGCATCGGTGGCGCGAGCATCCCTTGCGGAATTCCCATGTCGCGTCCGTTCGCTTCGTCGGGCTCGGGGGGCGGTTCATCAGCGGTATCGCCGGTCACCGACGCCGGGGCCGCTACCGGGACATCCGCGCCGGCATCGGCCGTGGGCGTGGCTGCACCTGCCTCTTCCGCCGCCTCCCGTGACGCTCGTTCAAGCGCCATTTCGCGCTGTCGGTCCCGCTTTTCATCCGGCGACATGCGCATATTTTCGCCGAGCATCGTCTGGAACAGCACGTCGTCGGTCGAGTGGTAGTCCTCGTCCATGTCGAGCCCGACCAACTCCAGCAGCAGCTCCACCGATTCGACGGCAAAAACGGCGCGGCGGCGGTCCTCGTCGGTCAACTCGGGCCACAGTTCGCGCTGGGGGTTGCGGAGAACAAGCCATCGATCGCGGTGATAGACGGTGTGCCAGTCCCGCAATGAGCGCTCCCACGACCCGGTTTTCTCGCCGAACCCGCGGTAGATGACGATGTAGTCGAAATAGCGACCGTGCTTCTTATGACTGTACGTGCCGTGGTCGTACCAGATGGGCGCTGGGATCGCGTGCTCGCGGCGCGCAACGACCGGCTTCGAGCTGCTGTCGGCGAATGAATAGGGGACGTACCCGTGGCGCGCGATTGCGTAGTACTCACCGATATTGCTGAAGATCGGATTGCGGAGGTAGCGGCTCTCTCGCTTGCGGCGCAGGGTAAGAACGCGCTGCCCGGGTGGAATCGAGGCCATCGCCGCGCGAATCGAGCCGTATTCCGTGCGGGCGAGCATGAAGTTGCCGGCGGTCGCGATCGGCATCACCAACGCCGCAATCGCGAGCAGCGCGGTGCCAGCCCAGACCCGAAAACGGACGAATCGCGGCACCGCGCCAGGCCGGGTCGGGAGCGCGCAGATCGCCAGGATGCCCAGCACTTCCACGAGCCTGAAGTTGACCCCGTAGAGGATGATCGGCCGGTTGAGATGCTGCGGCAGGATGAAATACGCCGCCGTGACGAGGACCAGGGCCCAACCAACGTACGAGGTGCCAGGGACCGAGGGCCAGCCGGAGGGCATCTTGTGCGTCTCCATCCACGACTGGTTCAGCTCGCGATGCCGCACCGGTTCGCGAATCGTCGAATCGTGCACGACGGCGGCGGGCCGCTTGACCGCGCCGAGCAGCCACAAGCTCGTTCCCGCCAACCACGCTGTTGTGACGATCTCGCCTGGTCGGTTCACCAGCAGGTCGACAAGCCCGCGCACGTATTTGGGTTGCTCGGCGAACTGGTCGAACATCCGGTCGAAAAGCTGCTTGAAGTTGCCCAGCGGCGTGAGGTGGTCGCCGGCGTAAATCGACCGCAGCCGTTCGCTCAGCGTCGCGCCGTGCAGCGACGCCTGGTCGGCGCTCATAACGTCGTCGGCGAAGACGAAATACGACAAGAACCAGGGCAGCAGCACCGCGATCGACGGAATCACCAGGAACGCGTCGCGGAGCGGCCACCAAAGCACCGCCTTCCAACCGACGCGGCTCGCCATCAGCAGCGCGATCGCCGGCAGCAGCACGAGCATGATGCCCCACAACAGGTAGTGGGTGATGGCCATGAAGATGAGCAGACACGCGACGAAGAATCCCCGTCGCCAGGTCGGCCGCTGCATGAAGCGAAGATGCTCGGCGAGGATCCAGAGGAAGACAGGGATGCTCATGAGGTAGTTGAAAAAACCCATGAAGAAGTCGGCGTTGAGCATCCACGGGAAGATGCCGAGAACCAGCCAGCGGTCGTGACCTGCGCGGCGAATCAGGTGCAGCGCGGCGAGCGGCAAACTCGCGACCGAGACCGAGAGGACGACCTTGTTGGCCCACTCCACGCCGCCGATATACGCGAGCCAATCGACCAGCTGGTAGTAGCTGATGTAGGGCACGATCGCGTCGACAGTGGCGTAGTGATGCTGGAAGAGCGGCGTCTGGGCGTGGTTGTGGATGATCGTGATGACGTGCAGATGCGACGCGGCGTCGAGCACGGGCAGCAGATCCGAGATCCAGATCGGCACGAGCCCGAGCAACGTGCCCGACGCGAACACCGTCCAGAACAGGACGTCCATCGGCTTGCGCTGGCTGGGCGGGTCGGGCTGCACGGGTTTCTCGGGGAACGTTGGTCGGGCGTGGAGGCTGGTCGGGCGCCGCGTTTGGGGTTTTCAGCGGACGGCGCGCGCAACGCCGGCCCGTCGGCCCGCTTGGCACGTCGGTGACGGCGGGCGAGGATAGGCGAACGTGACCAAAGTCGAAACCGTCGCCCTCTTTCGCCTTTTCCCGTCGCTTCGGGCGCAGATTCCGTGGTCCGTGCTGGGCGAGTGGCCGACACCGGTCCAGCCCCTTACGGCAGCCGCGTTGCAGTCTGACTACGCCCGCGATGGCGCCGAAACTGGCGAGGTTGGCGGGGTTGGCGATATCTGGGTGAAGCGCGAGGACCTGTCGAGTCCGGTGTACGGGGGCAACAAGATCCGCACATTGGAAGCGCATTGCGGGCTGGCGGTGGCGCAGGGCAAGGCCCGAATCTGGTCGACTGGCGCGTTTGGAAGCAATCACGCCACGGCGACGCTGATGCACGCGAATCGAGCCGGGCTCGCGGGCGGCGCGATGCTCTTCACACAGCCAGGCACATGCACGGCGCAGGCGAATCTGCGTGCGATGGCAGCCAGCGGCGAGGCGGTGGTGGCCTTGTGGTCTGTGGCCTCGTTGCCCTTCGCCATCATCTCGAAGCGACGCGCTGGCGACTACGTGATGACACCGGGCGGCGCCACGCCGACCGGCTCCTTCGGCCACATCAGCGCCGCGCTCGAGCTCGCGATCCAAGTCGACGCAGGGGAGCTCCCGGCGCCGCGATCGATCTATCTCCCAGCGGGTAGCACCTGCACGTCCGCGGGGCTCCTGGTCGGGCTCCACGTGTCGGCGGCGCTGGGCATCGGCTTTGGTGACGGCAAGGCTCCCCTTCCCACGCTTCGTCCGGTCCGCGTGACGCCGTGGCCTGTCACGTCCAAGACGGCGATCCTGGCGCTCGCGCGGTGGACATCGCGACGCTTCCAAAGCGTCGTGGATCGGCCCATGGATCTGTCCTGGCGCCGGCTGGCTTCGACACTGGACGTCATCGGCGGCCAGCTCGGTCGCGGCTACGGATACCCGACCCCGGACGGAAAAAAAGCCATCGCGGCGTTCGCTGCGGCCAACGGCCCCAAGCTCGACGTCGTGTACAGCGGCAAGGCCGCCGCAGGGATGCTTGCGGCGCAGAGAAGACTTGGTTTGGGTCCCGCGCTGTTCTGGGCCACAAAGTCGACGGCGCCACTGCCCCAACCGGACGCAGCGGCCCTGAAAGCCCTGCCACCCGGGATGCAACGCTGGCTGGAGAAGGCGCCTGAGCAGGTCTGACTTCGGCACCGCGGTCCTGCCGCGTGCGTACAAGACGTGGCATCATCGACCGATGCACCCGCCCGATAGCCGCTACGAGCTCATGCGCCGGTTCGTTCGCGGCGATTCTGCCGACGTCTTCCTGGCGCGCAGACATGGCGCTGCCGGGTTCATTCGGCCGTGCGTCGTCAAACGGCTACGCGCCGATTCGGTCTTGGGCCCCGAGCGCGTCGACCGCTTCCTGCGCGCCGCCCGAACAACCGCCCTCATTCAGCAGCGCAATATCCCGCAGGTGATCGACCTGGGGCAGCTCGACGGCAGCCATTTCGTGGCACTCGAGTTGGTCGACGGCCCCGATCTCGAAGCGATTCAGCGCCGGGCCGATAAAAAAGACGCACCTCTCGCGCCCGATGTTGCCGCGTGGATGATTCAGCAAGCGACCTGCGGGCTGGCGTTCATCCACGAGCTGTCGGATCCGGTTAGCGGCGACGAGCTCGGGCTTGTACACGGCCGCCTGGGGGCCACCGATATCGTCGCTTCGCGGCACGGAACCATCCACTTGCTCGGCTTCGGGCGTGGACCGACTGACGCCCCGCCGCTGACCGACGCCACCCGCCGATACGCCGCACCAGAGGTCGTGTCCGGCAACCTTCCCGACGTGCGGAGCGACGTCTATGCCGTCGCCGCCGTGCTCTATCACCTGCTAACGGGCAATTGCCCGCAAGCCGGCACGGTCATCCCCCCGTCGCGCGCAGGCGGACCGCCGGACGCATGGCTCGACAAAGTCGTGATGTCGGCGCTCGCCTCCGACCCGGCGGAACGTCCCGCCACAGCCCAGGAATTGGCCGATGGTTTGGGCAAGTGGCTGTTCCGTCGCACGGCCGACGCGCGCCAACGGCTCAGCAGCTGGATCGCACACAACGCCGAAGACCTCTGCCCGGCGCAACGCAGCGACTCGGACGAACCGGGAGGCGAGTCCAACGACGTTGTTGCGCCCATCACATGGCAGGACCGCGCACAGGTCAGCAACGTCCAGGTACCGCCCGAGACCATGGTCGGTGGTTCCCGCGTGGTGGACCGTATTGAAGAGCACCTCGGCGGCGGGCACCGGCTCGTTTGCGTCCGTGGCACCGCTGGGATCGGCAAGAGCCGCGCAGTGCACGAAGCTGCCTGGCGCCACGTCGAACGAGGCGCGACCGCCTGGCGCGTCGATCTGCACGACGTCGAAGACGTGGCCACGGCATGTGCCGAGATCGCCGTGGCCATCGGCAGTTCGCTGTCGGGCGCACGCTCGGCCGATGAAGCGGTCGCGGCCGTGGGCGACCTGCTGTCATCGGCGGACAATGCCCTGCTCGTTCTCGACGGGATGGACCTGTTGGTCGACGCGGCGGCGAAGATGATCGCGCCCTGGCTGGTGGCGGCGCCATCGCTGCGCGTGCTGGCAACTTCGCGCCGACGTCTCGCCGTGCCGGGCGCGACCGGGGTCGTGGTGCAACCGCTTGGAGGACCGAGCGACGACGACAAACGCCCGCTCAGCGCACCGGGATGCCAGCTCTTTGTTCGCCGCGCCCTGCCGCTGCTGGGCAAAAGCACGCTGACCGCTTCGGAGAGGACAGCTGTTCGCGCGATCGTGTCCCGGCTCGACGGTATCCCGTTGGCGATCGAGCTCGCCGCCACGCGCCTTGCCGACATGCAACTCGACGCGCTCGCCACGCGTTTGCAGACCGGACTCGGAGTTATCGAGAAGGGCCGCAAGGGGCGCCGCCATACGCTGCGTGGCGCCATCGGCTGGTCGTGGACGCTGCTGCGTGCCTGGGAACGCTCCACGCTGATCCAGGTGTCCGTTTTTCGCGGCGGATTCACCGCTGAGTGTGCACGCGACGTGGTCGTGCTCAGCGACTCGGAAGGCGCAACTGTCGACGACGTGATCGGCGAGCTGCGGGACCGTTCGCTGCTGCGGGCGCTCGACGCCGATGGACAAGACCAGAGGTTCGGTCTGTTCGACAGCATTCGCGCTTATGTCGCCGAACAGGATGGTGCCGACGACCTGATCGCTGCGGCGACCCGTCGTCACGCGGCCGCCATCCTCAAACGCTCGCGGGAGGTCCGGCAGCATTGCCAGACGCACAAGGGAGACCGGGCTGACCGATGGCTCTTGGCCGAAAGAGACAACCTGGTCGCCGTTCATCAGCGAGCCCTCGCCGTGCGCCCGCTAACCGCCGCCAACGTCACCAATGCCCTCGAGGTGCCGTATCTGCTCTATCCCGCGTTGATCGAACGAGGGCCCCAGGGGTTGCTGCTGGACCTCTTTGGGCTGGCATCTCGCGCCGCAGACACCCTCGGCGAGGATGAAGCCGCGGCGATCGACCCGGCGCTATACGCCCGCTCACTGGCTCTTTTTGCGGACATGATCGGCAATACCGGCCGCGCGCTGGACGGCGTCGCGCTCGCCGAACGGGCGCGTGAACTCGCCGAGAGCGCCGACGATACTGGCGCGCTCGCGCTGGCCCACTACGGCCGGGCCATCTGCCTACGCCTGAGCGACCGCATGGATGAATCGGTCGCTGCGGCGTCCAAAGCGCGTGAGCTCTGCCAGCGCGTCGGCAACCTGTGGCTTGAAGCGCAGGCGCTCAACGTCCTGGGCGGCGTGTTCTACGACAAGGGCGAGCGCGAGCAATCGGCCGGCTGCTTCCATGCGAGTCTCGCCGCCGCGCGCCAGGTCGGCCACCACCTGCAGGTCTCCCGCACGACCGGCAATCTGGGTTGCATCTACGCCGATCGCGGCGACATGGAGCGGGCCGCCCCCTACTTCCACGAGTCGCTGCGCGATGCGCGGTCTCGCCATAACCGACGCGGCGAGGGGGTGATTCACAGCTATCTCGGCATCGTCGCCCAGGAGCGCGGCGACTTCGGGCTCGCTGCCATGCACTACAACCGTGGCCTGCGTTTGTTGGCGGGCGTGGGCGATCGCCATCGTCGCTCGTATGTGGACGGCCTGCGGGCTCAGCTGCTCGCCGAGCAGAGCCGCCTGGACCAAGCCGAAGAGGTGCTGCGCGCCATTATGGACGAGTTCGTCGGGCGTGGTGATTGGCGGCTACGGTCGATGTACTTGGCGACGGTCGCGTTCATCCGGGCGGTGCGGGGCGACCAGGACACAGCCAAACGGTTGATCGGCATGAGTGAGAAGCTCGCGGGCCAGCAATCTGACCCAAGCCCTCGCGGGGTGTTGAAGGTCTTCGCCGCCGGCGTCGTCTTGCTCGATTCCGCGAGTTCTGCCGCGATCCGGACCGGCGCACGCCGCGATCTCCAGGGGGTTCAAGTACGCGGCCCGGCATCACCAGCGCACCCCGATGGCGTCCCGCCGCTTACATGGTTATCGTCGGAAGTTCGGACAGCGCTGCGTATCTTGTCCGCCAATGGTGTCTCGGCGGATACGCCGCGCCGCCAGGGAAATGCCGCGCAGGGAGCGCCGTCTTGAGCCAAAGCAACCGCTATGACGTCGTCGTGCTCGGCAGCGGCGTTGCTGGTTTGACGTACGCGCTCGACATCGCCGCCGACGTCCGTGTGTGTCTGCTCACCAAGCGGGCGCTGGGCGACACCAACACCTCCAAGGCGCAGGGCGGCATCTCCGCGGTGCTCAGCGGGACCGATTCGTTCGACGCCCACGTCGGCGACACGCTCAAGGCAGGCGCCGGCCTCTGTCGCGAGGACGTCGTCCGCATCATCGTCGAGTCCGGCCCCGGCGCCATCGACGCTCTGCTCGCCCGCGGCGTCGTATTGGACAGGGGAGAATCCGGCGACCTGTTGCTGACGAGGGAAGGCGGACACAGCGAGCGGCGCGTAGCCCATGCCCTGGATGCGACCGGACTCGCCATTCAACAGGCGCTCGCGGCGCGCGTTTACGAGCACCCCAACATCGACGTCCACGAAAACCACCACGCGGTCGACCTGATCACCCGCGCCAAGACAGCGCGCGGCCGCGGCGAAGGCCTCCCCGGGGGCAAAGACGACCGCGTCCAGGGTGTCTACGCGCTGGACATTCACGCCGGAGAGGTGCGCGCGTTCACAGCGCCGATCGTATGTCTGGCCACCGGTGGCGCAGGCCGCGCCTACCTCTACACGTCCAACCCCGATGTCGCGACGGGCGACGGCGTGGCAATGGCGTACCGTCGAGGCGCACGGGTCGCGAACATGGAGTTTTTCCAGTTCCACCCCACCTGCCTGTACCACCCCAAACAGAAGAACTTCCTGGTCTCCGAGGCCCTGCGCGGCGAAGGCGGCATCCTGCGAAACGCGGGCGGTGAACGGTTCATGAGCCGCTACGACGACCGCGGCGAGCTCGCCCCACGCGACATCGTGGCCCGCGCGATCGATAACGAACTCAAGACCCGCGGCGACGAGTCGGTCTTCCTCGACATGACGCACCTCGATGCCGCCTTCCTCGAAGAACGCTTCCCGACCATCCACGCGACCTGCCTGTCGGTCGACATCGACATGCGGACAACCCCGATTCCGGTTGTCCCAGCGGCGCATTACATGTGCGGCGGCGTGCTGACCGACACGCATGGACGCACCAATATCCACGGCCTGCTCGCGATCGGTGAGGTCGCGTGTACCGGGCTGCACGGCGCCAACCGCCTGGCTTCCAACTCGCTACTCGAAGGCGCGGTCGTCGGTTCGCGCGCGGCGCGTCTGACGCGGGCAATGGTCGAAGCCGGCTTGCCCCCCATCGAAGTCAAGGCCGCTGCGTGGGACGCGGGCGACGCGATCACCGCTGACGAGATCGTACTCCTGAACCATAGTTGGGACGAAATCAGGCGGCTGATGTGGAACTACGTCGGCATCGTCCGGAGCAACCGTCGCCTTCGCCGCGCGCGCCGCCGGCTCGAATCGCTGTACTCCGAGGTGCGCGAAGACTACTGGCGATTCTTGCTGACCCCCGGCCTTATCGAGCTACGCAACCTGTGCACGGTAGCCAGGTTGATCGTCGATTCGGCGCTCTACCGTCAGGAATCACGCGGTTTGCATTTCAGCTTGGATTATCCCGAACGCGACGATGACAATTGGCGACACGACACCGTCATGCGCCGCTCTCGGTTTGACTGAATGACGCGACGCCCCACCCCTGCTGAAGCCGCCGATGCGACCCGCCGCTGGGTCGTCGATGTCGTCGTAAAACTCGGCCTTTGCCCATTCGCCGCGGCGGTCGTCAAGCCGGGTCGCGTGCGCTACGCGGTGTGCGAGGGGAACAGCGGCGGCGATGCGCTCAAGCTGGCGCTGGAAGAGGCGTCGCTGCTGCTGACCACGCCGCCCCAGGAAGTATCGACCACCCTCGTCATCTTCCCGTACGCGCTGAGCAACTTTCACGCATTCCTCGACACGGTGGCTGAATTCGAGGGCGCGCTGAGCGCGGTCGGCGCCGACGGCATCATCCAGGTGCCAAGCTTCCACCCCGACTTCGTGTTCCAGGGGGCCGACCCCGATGACCCCGGCAACGGCACGAACCGAGCGCCCTATCCGACACTGCAGCTTTTGCGCGAAGAAGAGGTGACCGAAGCGGTCGACAAGCATCCCGATCCGGAAGGCATCCCAAAGCGCAACATCGCGCTGCTCCGCAAGCTGGCCGGGGTCTGATCGACGGGCTACGACCGAATCTTGGCGAGCGCGTCCTCGTCGATACCGTGTTTGCGGATCCAGCGGTACACCTGCTTGCGGTCGCGGCCGAATTGGCGGGCCACTGCGCCGACGTTGCCGCTGTGTTCGCGCAATGCCGCCAGCAGCTCGTCGCGCGAAGGGGGCGATCGTGTGGTTTGTGCGGCAGCGACGGGTGACGGCGCGCCGGCGGCGACCGCTTTGAGGTGAGCCGAGATCCGCGCCGGCAAATCGGCGAACCGAACGGAGTCCGTTGGTAGAGCGCGGAGCACGCGGGCGAGTCCGCGAAGGTTGTCCGGCCACGGGTAGACGAGCAGTGCTTCGGCCGCGTCGGCGTCGATTGTCGCTCGCCACGGACGTTGATGCGGCACCACGGCGTCGGCCAGCTCGAGGATGTCCGCCCGCCGACGCCGCAATAGTTCAAACTCGATCTCGACCGATCGCAGTCGCGCCGCCAGGTCCTGCCGAAACGCACCCGCGGCGATGCGTTCATCGATCTCGCGGTTGGTCGCCGCGACAAATCGTACGTCGATCGCGCGATCGCGCGTGCCGCCAACCGGCCGGATCGCGCCGTCCTCGAGCGCCCGCAAGAGCTTCGGCTGCAAGGCCAGGGGGAGGTCGCCGATTTCGTCGAGAAGGAGCGTGCCGCCATCAGCCTCGGAAATGCGCCCCTTGCGGGCCGTCTGCGCTCCTGAGAACGCACCGGCGACGTGTCCGAAAAACTCGCTCTCGAACAGGGGACCGGGGACCGCTGCGGTGTTCAGGGCGACGAGTCGGCCGGTGCGTCCGGACAGGCGATGCAGCGCCTTGGCGGCGAAGTCCTTTCCTACCCCCGTTTCACCGCGAACAAGCACGGGTTCCAATGTCGGGGCGCACTTGCGGAGCTGATCGCGCGTTCGATTCGACCAGGCGCTGCGTCCCGGCAATTCGGTGATGTCTTCCGGTCCAAATCGTGCCGATCGGTTTGCGCGTTCAACGACGAAAACCGTCTCTCCGGCGCGCACAACGCTGCCGTCGACAAGCTGCGCGCGCGAAACCCGGACACCGTCGATCCAGGTCCCATTGCGGCTATCGAGATCGCGGACCTCGACGCCCCCTTCGGTCAGCAGGAACGCGACGTGATTGCGCGACATCCCGCCGTCTGCCAGCGCCCATGCCCCAGCCACGGTCGCCGTCGCGCGTCCGATTACGGTTCTTTCGTTGCTTAGTTCGAGCGCGCTGCCGGCAGCGTTCACGTCCGGCGAAAACGCGACGTGCAACGCCCAAACAGGCCCGTCAGCTCCCTCGCCGGAGCCGCCCAATCGCTTGACGGTGCGTGTGATCGTCGAAGGCATGTGGGGGTTTTACCCATGGGTGCGCTTTTCGGATAAAGCGCCCGCGGCTACTCTCGGTGCAGAGGGTACATGACGCAGCAAGAAACTCACGGCCTGCGGCGTGGCGACGAACTGGCGTCTCGCTACGTCATCGAGCGCCCGCTCGGCGACGGGGGCATGGGCCAGGTCTACGTCGCACGCGACAAGCGTTTCGAACGCGCGGTCGCCGTCAAGCTGTTGCATCCACACGTCGCGGCGACCGAGGACGGACTCGCCCGTTTCGAGCGCGAAGCGCGCACGCTTTCCCTCATTGTTCATCCCAATGTGGTGACCGTGCACGACTACGGCAGCCACGGCGACGTGACGTTCCTGGTGATGGAGCTCGTCGACGGCACGTCGCTCGATGAATTCCTGGACGAGCGCGGCAAGGTTCCACTGCACGAGACAGCGTCGATCATCACCCAGGTCGCCAACGGCCTCGCCGAGATCCATCACGGCGGCATCGTTCACCGCGACATCAAGCCGCAGAATATCGTGCTGCGGGAGCTCGCGGGCGGCACGCTGTTGGCCAAGGTCGTCGACTTCGGGCTCGCACGGGACCAGGGCGCGTCGGCCATGACCGGGGCCGGCGAGCTGTTGGGCACACCCTATTATATGGCGCCCGAACAGATTCAGTCCGAACACGTCGACGGGCGCGCGGACTTCTACGCGCTCGGCGTTGTCCTGTTCGAGATGCTGACCGGCAAGCGACCGTTTGAACGCGAGACTCTGCAGAGCACGCTCATCGCCCACCTGGTCGACGAGCCGCCGAGCCTTGCCGAAGCCGGCGCCGCCGCGTTGACCCCGAGCGTCGAGCAGTTCGTCGCCAAGGCGCTCGCCAAGAACCCCAAAGATCGCTTCGTCGACGGGCCCGATTTCATCGATGGCCTGCGCAAATCATGCGGCGTGAATCGACCGGACGCCGACACCGGTCGCCAGTGCGCAACGTGTTCAGCCGGACTGGCGCACGACGCGGCGTTCTGCGGACGTTGCGGCGCCGCAGCAGCCCTGTCGTGGTGTGGGACATGCGGCGCGCCACGCGAGGGCGACCGGCTTTATTGCGGCAGATGCCTATCGAGCATGGTGTCGCCGTCGCCCCACGTGATGAGTATGACGGGCACGCCCGACGGAACGCACGTGCCGACCCGCAGCCAGCAGGTTGTAGCGCTCGCCGGGCGCTTCGGTGGCGAGTCCGATCCGATGGCGACACAGCTCCTCGCTGCGCGCTGGCACGCGATTGTCGAGCGTGAAGGCGGTCGGGTCCTGAGCCTGGTCGGGGACTCCCTGCTCGCGGCGTTCGGAATCGGCGGCATGCGCCCCGGTGAGGTCGAATCGGCCATCGACGCTGGACTCGCGATGTTCTCCGCCGCCCATGCGCTGGCGGCCGGCGCGGACATCAGCGCTACTGTCGGTGTCGAAGTCGGCTGTATCGAGACCGTCGGCGCCGGTACAGCCTGGGGAACCACCTTCGCACTCGGCCCCGCTTTTGACGCCGCGATGAACGGTGCCCTGTCGGTGGAGCGCGGGGTGGTTGTCGGCGCCGAGGCCTATGACGCCGTCCGCTCGGCGTTCCAGACCGACCAGATCGGCGACGGCCGGCGCGTCGTGAGCGCGCGCAAAGCGGTTTCGTATCGGGATTTCGTCGCGCGGGGAGAACGTTCGCCACACGTCGGGCGGGAGGTCGAGGTCGGCCAACTCAAACGGCTCGCGCGGCGTGTAATCGGCAACAACCGGCTCGCCGTCGCCATCATCGGCGGCCCGCCTGGGTCGGGCAAGAGTCGTCTTCTCGGCGAGTTCCTGGCGCTCATCGAAGACGGAGACCGCCGTTGGCATGCCGATGTCGCCCGCTGCCGTCCGAGCCTCACAGCGGCGCCGTACGAACCGTTCATCGACATGTTGCACGCCCGGCTCAACACCGCGGGACGGGGCGACATCGCGCAGACCATGGAGGCCCTGACCGCGCTGCCAGGTCTGGGCGAAGACGACCGGACGATGACGCTGCCGATGCCGCAGCTCAAACAAGTCGCTTTTCTGCTCGCGTCCGGCGCCCCTCATGAACACGCGATCGGCCTGGAGGAGCTCGACAGCCAGCGCCGCATGGCATTTGACGGCTACGTGGCCTACGTCGCCGGCGCGGCTGCGACAGCGCCCGTCTTGGTCGCGATCGAGGACGTCGGCCACGCGTCCACGGCCACGATGGACATGCTGGTCCACCTGCTCCGCGAGGCCACCAATACCCCGGTGTTCGTCCTCGTGACGATCGACTCCACGCGCTCGCAGGAGGCACGGGACATCATCACGGACGCCGTCGGCGGCGCGGTCCTCGACATCGACCTGCAACCGCTCGACGCGCACGAGTGCGCCGATCTGCTGCAGTGGCGGTTGCAGGCCGAGGCTCCCGCGGCGGAAGTAGCGCGCGCCGTCGCTACGGTGAGCGGCGGCTTGCCAGCGCTCGTGTTCGAGGCGGCCGAAGCGTTGCTCGAAGCCCCGGAATTGATCGACGTCCACGGTTCATTCATCTGCAGCGACCCGGCGATCGCGCTCGAGGTCCTCGAACGCAGCGAGGCCGAGCTGGCGAGCCGCTCCCTGCAACGCACGACACCGTCCGCGCGTGAGCTTGCGCTGGCGATCGCGGTCGCCGGAAGCCCCGCCCCCCGCGACATGATCGCCGCCATGCTGGGCCGCGATACGTTCGCGCAAGACCTGGACGAGCTGCGACGGGCCGGCCTCGCCGATGAACGACGCGGTCGCTCCGTCTGGTCTGAGACCGAACTGGTACTGCGGTCCAATCGCACCGCCAACACGCTTCGCAAAAACAGCGACGATGCGCAGCTCAAAGAACTCCACGGGGCCGCCGCTCGCTGGCTCCGCCACCACTTCCACGACGCGCCGGGGGTCAGCGCCCGCATCGCGAGCCATCAGCTCGGCTCGGGGGACTTCCACAACGCCGCCGCGTCCCTGCTTGCCGCCGCCAACGACGCGCATCGTCGGTACGCGCCGGGCGACGCTTTCCAGTTCTACGAAAGCGCCGTCGAGGCCGAACGCCGCGCTTCGGTGGTTGTACGGACGGTCCGATCTCGGCGCAACCTGGCCGAGGCGCTCGTCGGCAAGGCTGAGATGGGTGTGCTGATCGGCCAAACCGAGGCCGCGATCGGCGCCATCAACGAGGCTCTTGCCCTGCTCGTCCAGACAGGCTCGGGTGGCGAAGTCCTGGTTCGTGCGAAGCTGACGCTGGGTCACGCGCTTGTGCTCAACGGCCGCAACGAGGAGGCGACCGAAGCGTTCGACGACGCGCGTTCACGAGCGCTGTCCAAGCCGGGCCTGCAACGCGAGGCCGCGGAGGCCGCCGGACGCTGCGCCATGTTGCTCTTTCAACGCGGCAAGGACGATGACGCAGCCGCCATCGCCAACGAAGCCCTCGAGCGTTGGCGCGATGATGACGGACCGCGAATCGCAGCTGCCAAGGGACGTCTCGAAGCCGTGCTCGGCCACATCGCCTGGCGCGCGGGAGACGGAGCAGCCGCCGATGCCCGGTATCACGCAGCCCTCGACCTGTTCACCGCCGCGAACCATCCACTCGGCGCCGCCATGACGGTGTTGTCACGCGGCAACGTGGCCTTCCTGAACAACGACCTCAAGCGCGCGGAGGCCCTCTACGCCGACGCAGGCGACCGGTCGCGGACGATCAGCTACATCAACGGCTCGGTGACGGCAGACACCAACCTGGGGCACGTCCTGATGGACAGCAAACGAGTCGAAGAAGCGATCCCGGTGCTGACTCGAGCGGCCAACGATGCGCGTCGAACCGGCGTCGTGAACACGCTCCCAGAAACGCTGCGCTTGTTGGCCGAGTGTCGCTTACGGCTCGGTCAGAAGGACGCCGCGTTGGATACAGCCCGCCAGGCAATGATTCGCGCTCAATCGATGCACAGTACGCCGGTCATCGACGCGGTCCGTGCCACGATCGAGAAGATCCGCGGCGGTGCAAAGGACAGCTGAACCGGGAGTCTTCCGAACGCTGCTAGGTCGAGGGTGCCGGCGGTTTGCAGTCGGCCTTGCCGTCCTTCGGATCGCAGGGGCTATGCCGCACGTCGAACGCGGCGTCCGTCTTGAAAGCCGTCCCTACTTTGCCGCCAACGCTCACCGCGGTCTTGTCCTTGAGCGCCTCGACGTCACCCGAGCCCTTGTTGACGACGATGCCGTAGCCGCCCCCCGTGACCTCGACGCCTGTCGCGACAACGTCCACCGCGCCGCTCTTGGCCTTGCCCGGGTTGTCGATGACGATGCCAGCCCGGCCGTTTTCAACCAGCTTGGTGTTCTTCAGGCTGCCCGTGGCCCCTTCGAAGAAGCCCACGGCGTCTCCGATATTCGAGGCATCGCCCAAGGTCAGACCGTACTGCCGGCGCACGGTGCGGTCGATCGTCGCGGCGCCGATGACAGCATGTGCTTTGTTGACAGCGACGAGCCCGGCGACGCGATTGGCATGCAGCCGAGCCGAGTCGCCGACCGCGACGGCTGTCGACGAACCGTGCGCCCAGACGCCGCCAACCGCGTTGAGCGAGATGTCGCCGTCGATCCCGACCTTCGCGTCCGTCTTCTCCCCAGCGGCGATGAGCATGCCGGCACGCTGATTGCCGCTGACGACGGTGGACTTGGCGATCGCGACCTCGGTGTTGGCACCGCCACCAGCCACCACGACGCCATCGGCGAAGTCGGTGCTGGTCGGATGAATCGTATCGGTGATCGCGCTCGCTTCGATCTTGGCCGAAGCGCCAAACAACGCGACGCCAAACGAGTAGTTGCCGGACACGTTGACGCCGCCGCTATGGAAAAACGGGGCGACGATGCCCTTGGGATCGTCCGTCTTGCCCGGGTTGGGCGAGAAGAACGGCGCCACAATCGCGATGCCACCGAGGCGATTGCCGGCGATCTTCTTGCTGCCCGCTTCATCGAAGAAGGGCGCGACGATGCCGGCCTTGCCTCCAGCTCGAGCCGATGACGCAGGATCTTCCTGGAAGAAGGGAGCGACGATCGAGACATTGCCAACCGACGCGGCCAGGACGCCGGCGCCGCTGCAACCTACAACACCGATATCGCGCATCGTGGCTTTCGCAGTGTTCGACACCTGGATTCCGTGCCCGCCGATGAGCTTTCCTTCGGGTGTCTTGGTCCGCCGCACGTCTTCGATCAACACGTCTGTCGCGTCGAACTCGCCGTCCTGCACCAAGATGCCGACCGGCCCACCGCCCACGATTCCGATCCCGCTTACCGTGAGGTTCGCTTTGACCGCCTGGATGGCGATGGCACCGGTTGACGGCTTGATGACCGTCTTGCCCGAGCCCTCGCCGAGCAAAGCGACTGCGCTGGTCAACGACAGGGCTTCTTCATACGTGCCCGCTGCGACCCGGATCTTGTCACCGGCGGACGCATTCTTGATCGCGGCGCCAATGGTCGCCAGCGGAGACTCTTTGCTGCCGTCCCCGCTGTCGGAACCACAACTCGCCGCCACGTAAAGCGTTCCGCTGCCCGAGAAGGTGCCCTCCTCGCACGGCGAAGACGTACAGCCTCCGCCGATCAACGCCGCGACTACAACCGCCAGCAAGACTGTCCACGTGCCGTTGATGGTGTTCGAATCGATCGCTGTTCGCTTCATTTCGTCCTCGCCTGCGTGTGCGCTGGGTGCCATGCGGCTGTCCCGCTTTCCATGGCTACGTCTCAATGCAAGGTCCATGCCGGCCGTCTCGCCGCCTCATCAGTCAATCTTGTTATCAAACTATTTCAATCGGTTAAATGCCACCGGCGCGTTCACTTGAGCATTCGCGGCCCCGTGACGTCACACCCATGTCCCGGGGCGTCACGCGGACCGCCGTTTGCTCGTCAACCGCGCGATCAAGTCGCCCATCACCCGTCGGCACTCGGCGCCAAACCACTGTTGCTGAAGGATCGCGACCTCGTCATCGAGGGTGGCGCGGAGCTCGCGAACCAGCGGGCCGCGCACGTGACGCTTTGTTGTCTCGCGGGCTCGCCGGGGTGCCTGCATCGAGCTGCGGATGATCGCGTTTGCGCGGTTCGCCGTGGAGCCAAGCGGCACGATCTCGTCGACCAGCCCCACCATCAGCGCTTCTGCGGGCTCGAGCATCGTGCCAAGTGGTAGCAAACGCTCGGCCTGGCGCTGCCCCACAACATGCGCGTGCACCCGACAGAGAAACGGCGGCACGGCCAACCCGACGGCGACCTCGTTGAGTCCGATCTTATAAGGGCCATCCGCCATCACGCGGTGATCGCAGCCCAGCGAAAGCACGCATCCACCGGCCGGCGAGTGCCCGCTGATCGCCGCTACCGTTACAAGTCGCGTCTCATATAGGCGCACGAACGTTTCGACGAAGACGCGCCAGAACAAGCCCATCGCATGGCGATCGAGTCGATACAGACCGACGACGTCCAGGCCGGCCGAAAACATGCCCGTGCGCCCCGTCAGGATCAGCCCTTGCATCGATTCGTCCGCCTCGAGCTCATCGAGCACCGCGATCAATTCCCGGCATACCCCACCGTCCAAGGCGTTGACGGGCGGTCGGTTCAAGCGAACGGTCGCGACGCCTTCCGCGCGCGTGACGAGCAGCGTCTCGTACATTCATGCCTCCGGTTGAGGGCACGGTAACAAGGCCGGGAGGGCGACGCTACAGCCGCTGCCGATTCCATACGTGAACGACGATCGCAGAAAACCCATGCCAACACCGTGGAAACGTGGAGTTTCGCGGCTGCTGGTCGCGACGAGTTGTGCTCAACGCCGGACTGCGCACCTTTGCAGAACAATCAGGCCGTTGACTCGACCGAGCGCACCTGCCATCCTGCCGGCCACCCTTTCGCCTGTAAAATCACGAGCGTGCGCCAAACCCCATCGAGATGGGTGCGTCGTTTTGCTCGTGAAAACGTTGGGTTCGCACTAAATTCGGCGCTGCCTGCACACCACCGCCAATCCATTGCACATCACATTTTGGGGTCAGCCTGAGCTTCGCTCAAGAAAAGCTGGTGCCCGTCCTTTGAGAGCTACTTCAGATGAAACGTCTCTACACCGACACGTTCGCGAGCAACGCCGCAGCTCGCAGCAAGTTCATCACCCTCGCGTTCATCGCGACTGCCAGCCTGGTCCTGGCGCCATTGGGAGGTTGCGGAACCTCTCCTGGCGACACCGAGACCGGGACCGGCGGAACGGGTCTTAACAACGACACAGGTCTTGGTGGCGACACCAATATCGGTGGCACCGACACAGGTGCCAGTAGCTCAAGCGGCGGTGACGACACCGGCGCGTCTTCCAGCAGCGGCGCCGACGACACAGGCGCATCTTCCAGCAGCAGCGGCGCCGACGACACAGGGGCGTCCTCCAGCAGCGGTGGCGACGACACCGGCAGCTCGAGCGGTGCCGTCGACGGTGGCGGCTCCAGCGGCGGCGATGACGGCGGCAGCACGTCCGGCGGCGACGCCAGCGACGATGCAAGTGGCGACGCCTCGGGCGACGCGACCGCACCTGCAGGTAGCTGCAAGGGCAAATGCGGCAAGTACACGTCGGGCGCGACCTGTCAGTGCGACAAGGGCTGCACCGACTACAAGGACTGCTGCGCGGACTACAAGAAGCTCTGCACCTGCGGCGCGGATACCGATTGCAACGACGGCGACCTGTGCACCGCCGACGCATGCAAGGACAGCGTTTGCACCCACACGGCGATGGTGTGCGACGACAAGAACGCCTGCACGACGGACTCGTGCGACCCGGCCAAGGGCTGCGTGAACAAGGCGAACGACGGCGCGGCGTGCGACGACGGCGACGCCTGCACCGACAACGACAAGTGCGACGCGAGCGGCAAGTGCGCGGGCCCCGACAAGAAGGACTGCGACGACAAGAACGCCTGCACCAGCGACTCCTGCGACCCGGCCAAGGGCTGCAGCAACAAGAACGTCGCCGACACCAAGTGTGACGACGGCAACGCCTGCACGGTCAAAGACCTCTGCACCGACGGCAAGTGCGTTGGCGCGGTCAAGGACTGCGACGACGGCAAGGCCTGCACCGACGACAGCTGCGCCAAGGGCAACTGCGTCAACCTCCCGAACAACGCGACGAACTGCGACGACGGCGACGCCTGCACCACCGGTGACAAGTGCGCGGTTGGCCTCTGCCAGGGCGTCACGAAGGACTGCGACGACAAGAACGAGTGCACGGTCGACACCTGCGCCGCGGGCAAGTGCTCCAGCGCCAACGCCAAGGACGGCAGCAAGTGCTCGACCGGAGTCTGCACCGCAGGCAAGTGCGGCCCCGCGCCGCAATGCACCAAGGGTCAGTGCTGCGACGTGAAGACGAGCAAGTACCAGGTCCAGGGCGCCAAGTGCGGCACCAAGGTCCAGACTTCCGAGCACAAATGCGACGGACAGGATCTCCAAAAACGCGACGCCTACGAAGGCTGCACGGGCAAGGACGCCGACAAGTGTTCCACCGACAAGGCCGACCTCAACTGGACCAAGTGGACGACCACCATCACCTGCAAGAAGGGTGAAAAGTGCGACGCCACCAAAAAGGCCTGCACGCCGATCATCGTCGGCAAGCCCGACCTCGTCGCGATGAGCTTCAAGGTCACCTCGGGCACGAAGATCAAGGTCGGCACGTCCATCAAGGTCGAGTACAAGCGCGGCAACAAGGGCAAGGCCGATTCGAAGGGTTACTCCGACGGCTACTTCCTCTCGACCGACGCCAAGATCGACGCGAAGGACCAGCTCCTCAAGAAGGCCGAGCGCCTCCCGATCGCGGCCGGCAAGGAAGCGGGCCCGTTCACCACGAGCGTCTCGATTCCGGCGAAGACCAAGCCCGGCACCTACTACCTGGGCTACTGGGTCGACTACAAGAACGAGAACGCGGAAGACAACGAGAAGAACAACATCCTCATCATCAAGGTCACCCTGGAGCCGGTCGTCAGCGGTCAGTGCACCACGGGCATCTGCTGCGACATCGCCAACAAGAAGTTCAAGCCCAAGGCCACCAAGTGCGACGGCGTCGTCCGCTCGACGCAGACCCGCTGCTCGGCTGACAAGAAGGGCACCGAAGAGCGCAGGGCGTACCGCGGCTGCCCCGGCACGTCCGCCAGCTTCTGCTCGGCGCTCCCGACCAACTACAACTGGACCAAGTGGGCCCCGAAGGCCAAGTGCGCCACGGGCGAAGTCTGCACCGTCTCCGGCACCACCGCGAAGTGCGAGAAGACCACGACGAGCAAGGCCGACCTGACGATCACCACGTTCAAGGCCACCGGCTCGCTGACCGTCAAGGCCGGCAACGCCATCGAGGTCGAGTACACGCGCGCCAACAAGGGCAAAGCGGCCTCGGGCCCGTTCCACGATGGCTACCTGCTCTCGACGAACACGCTGATCACGAACAACGACAAGGTCCTTGCCTCTGTGTCGCGCGCCCCGCTCGCGGCGGGCAAGTCGGCAGGTCCGTTCAAGATGAAGCTGACCATCCCGAACACGACGAAAGCCGGTTCGTACTATCTGGCCTACTGGGTTGACCACAAGAACGCGGTCAAGGAGTCGCTCGAGACCAACAACGTCAAGTACTTCAAGATCAACGTCACCTCGGCGGGCATCCAGTGCACCAGCGGCGTCTGCTGCGACATCGCCAAGAAGCTGTACCGGACCAAGGGCACCAAGTGCCACGGCACCGTCCGTTCGACGCAGACCCGCTGCGGTAGCTCGACCACCGTCCAGGAGCGCAAGGCCTACCGTGGCTGCTCCGGCGCGAGCACCATCTGCTCGATCAGCGTTGTGAACTACAACTGGACTCCGTGGGTCAACAAGACCAAGTGCGCCAGCGGCACCGTTTGCAAGGTCACCAGCGGCAAGGCGGCGTGCGTCAAGAGCACCGACAAGCCCGACCTCATCCCGACCCTGTTCAAGCCGACCGGCTCCACGTCGGTCGCTGCAGGCGGCACCATCAGCGTCCAGTACACCCGCGCCAACAAGGGCAAGGGCAACGCCGGCGGGTTCCACGACGGTTACCTGCTGTCGACCAACAGCACCATCTCCAACGCTGACAAGCTCCTCGCCTCGGTTTCCCGCAGCGCGCTGGCCGCCGGCAAATCCGCCGGCCCGTTCACCCGGACCATCGTGATTCCCGCGACCACCAAACCCGGCACCTACTACCTGGGCTACTGGGTCGACCACAAGCTGGCTATCGCTGAGTCGCTTGAGTCCAACAACACGGCGTCGTTCAAGATTACGGTCACGACGGCTCCGAGCCTCGCGGACCTCACCAACGGCACGTTCAAGGCGGTCACCTCGACGACGTTCAAAGCCGGCACCACATTCCGCGTCTCCCACGAGCTGCGCAACATCGGTAAGGCCAGCAGCGGCACCTACAAGGTGAACTACTACCTGTCGACCAACAACACGATCTCCACCGGCGACGTCCTTCTCTACTCGTACACCGGTCCGAACATCGCGGCGGGTGGTAAGTACGGCCCGTACACGCGTTACCTGCAGGTTCCTGCGGTGACCAAGGCCGGCACCTACTACATCGGCGTCATCGCCGACGCGACCAACGTGGTCAAAGAGTCCAACGAGGGCAACAACCGCATCACCGGTACCGCGGCCATCAAGGTCACCGTCCAGGCTGGCAACGCCGCGTGCACCTCGGGTGCGTGCTGCGACACCACCAAGAAGACGTTGCGTCCGGCGCGTTACCGCTGCGACAAGACTGTTCGCACGACCGAGTCCAAGTGCAGCGGCACGACAACGGTTCTGACGCGCAGCTCGTTCCGCGGTTGCACCGGCAGCAGCACCTCGTGCTCGTACTCGTCCACGTACTACAGCTGGGATCCCTGGAAGGCGGCCAAGTGCCCCACGGGTTCTGCCTGCAAGACCGTCAGCGCGACCCAGGCGTCGTGCGTGAAGACGGCCGCCGGCCCCGACCTCGAGTCGACCACGTTCAAGTTCAACGGTTCGTCAACCACGGTGAAAGCCGGCTCGAACATCTCGACCTCCAGCGCGTGGACGAATGTCGGCAAGGACGACATGAAGGCGAGCTTCAAGGTCCGCTGGATTCTCTCGAGCAACACCATCTTCAGCGGAAGTGACCTGTCGCTGGCCGAAGGTACGTACGGAGCGCTGAAGAGCGGCGCGAAGTACGGGCCGTACACCCGGACGTTCAACATCCCGGCCACCACAACGGCCGGCACTTGGTACGTCGCGCAGTTCGTCGACTTCGGCAACACCCACAAGGAGTCGTCCGAGTCCAACAACGTGAAGTTCTTCAAGCTCACCATCACCAAGGGAAGCACGGCGTGCACCAGCGGTGTTTGCTGCAACACGACGACCAAGACGCTCCGCCCGCCGAAGTACAAGTGCGCGACCTCGCCTTCGCGCACGGAAACCAAGTGCAGCGGCTCGACCACGGTCATTCGCCGCCAGGCATTCCGCGGTTGCACCGGCAGCAGCGCGACTTCCTGCTCGTACTCGTCCAGCTACTACAACTGGACCGGTTGGAGCACGTTCGCGAAATGCAAGACAGGTGAAAGCTGCGTCGTGAAGAGCGCCACCTCGGCGGTCTGCGAAGCGCCGAAGCCGGACATGACCAGCACGCTGTTCAAGGCCAAGAGCGCCACCACCTTCAAGGCCGGCACGACGTTCCAAGCCACGCACACTGTGAAGAACCAGGGCAAAAAGGCGACCGGCAGCTTCCGCATCGGTTACTACCTGTCGACCAACAACTTCATCTCGACCAGTGACACGCTGCTCTACCAGTACACGCGCAGCTCGATGAACCCCGGCGCCTCCTACGGCCCGTACACCCGGTTCCTCAACGTCCCCGCGACCACGAAGGCCGGCACCTACTACATCGGTGTGATTGTCGACGACATCTACAAGATCTCGGAGTCCAACGAGAGCAACAACAGCGTCACGGGTAGCGCGGCCATCAA
>Ga0114933_10000339_pt1 | contig 57355 bp, 48 predicted proteins | sample 4SBtaG_FD_89691 | JGI IMG/M metagenome (GOLD analysis project Ga0114933, IMG submission 89691) | Deep subsurface microbial communities from Kolumbo volcano to uncover new lineages of life (NeLLi) - 4SBTROV12_W25 metaG | ecosystem: Environmental > Aquatic > Marine > Volcanic | place: Kolumbo...
GCTGAATTACCCGATTACTTCGCTGCGATTATGCCGCTATCCCCTCATCATACTCCCTATTCTTACTTGCCTCTGGCCGAAGAAGTCGCTCATCTGCCGATATGGATGAGTCATGGAGATTCCGACAACACATCTTCGTACGATTTGGCATCGCAGATGGCCCAAGAACTGCAAGATCTAGGTGCTGAGATAGAATTTCACACCGTTATCGGTGGCGAGCACGGAGGATGGTTCTCAATCTATTCAGATCCTGTTGTAATGGAGTGGATGCTTTCTCATGTGAGAGGCCAGTAGGCCTTCCATAACAGCCTTCAACGGGAGCGCCCCGGGAGTACCATGGCCTTCGTCTCAGAGAGACGCGTTGACTTCCCCATGGTCGATCTGGCCAAGATAGTCTACTACCCTCGATTTTGGGACCTAGCGCACCGATTCTACGAGGAGTCTTGGGAGTACTCCTGCGGTATGCACTACAACACCATCCTTTCAGAGCACATGATTGCCTTCCCACTAGTCCACAGCGATACCCAGTTCCTTCACCCAGTCGCTTATGGGGATACCATCCAATGCACATTGACGGTGCCTAAGGTCGGAAACACCTCGATTACCTGGAGGTATGAATTCCGTAACCAAGATGGGGTATTATGTTGGACCTCTGATCAAGTCACAGTATGCACCGATATGAGTGAGGTGCAGAGTAAGATGATAGTGCCAGATTGGATGAGAGAGGGGCTAGCAAAACTCACCCCTGAGTGATTACTTCTGAGGCCATTTCTTCGATAGCGAGTTACGCAGGGAGTCATCGAGATTAGCATCCCACCAGTTAGCATCCCTCCAAACTGCGTACTTTCCTCTTATTCCTCTCATATCCGCGCCGTCTAGACGAGCCCCTTGCAAATTAGACAGACCTAGATTTGCCTTGATCATCCTGGCTCCTCTGAGATCAGCTCTATCCAAAGCCGCCTTCTTCAGGTTAGCTCGCTTTAGCGAAGCTCCCCTTAAGTCACTTCCAGATAGGTCAGCACCCTCTAGGTCAGCACCGTCAAAAATTGCTCTTCGCAAGTCAGTATCAGAGAGATCAGCCTCTCTGAGATTCTTACCTACATGAGAGGTATAGGACAGATCCTTCGTCATGTTACTCCTCACAGAGACATGCTCTCAAGATGGTCAACGCCATCATTAGTCAAAACCACGAAACGATTCTTTCTATTCTTACCCTCAGGATACTCCAAGAGCGGAGAAGACCCATCCAGCATCCTGTTGATGTATAGTGATAGATTCCACTTCTCTACTTCATCCTCATCCCATTTCCCACTCTGGGCAATAAGTCTCCTGACATCTCTGGGAGGGGTGTCACTTTCTCTCTCAACTGATCTAAGATAGTGTATGGCTGCTAGGATAATATCCCCTTTTTTCTCTACCCCGCATGTGTCCAGCAGACGCCTGAAGGCAGAACCCCTCTCAGGAATTCCAGATTTGACCACTATCTCCATGGCCTGGTTAATCGCTTCCTGACGAGCCATCCTGATTCTGGACATGGTGGACTGCCAAGTATCCTGCTTGGTGATGTTGAGCCAAGCATCACTTACCTCTCTCGCCGAGCCAGAGAGGTCTATCTCCTCACTACCCGCTTTGATGTAGATTCGCCCAATTCCGCTACTCCCAGTCTCACTCACAGGTTCCGCAACGCTTCATCGGTGTTAATTTGTCGCTGTATTCCTTAACTTATCCAGGTGTGAATCACTAGGATTCACGAACTCCTCTGTCGTGGGTTTCAATAATCCCCGATTAGGGGGCAACCCCATGGAGGAGTACACGAGCGGGGCATATCCCCTCGTCCTACACGCTGATGCGGACCCCGATACGCTGGGCGGGACTGCAATCTGTGGATTCTCAACCGTCGGCTCAGTCGGCGTGATTGCCACCTCGCACCTGATTAAGACACTCGAACTGAGTCCAATGGGGACAGTCATGCACCCAAAGTTCCCCGCAATCGCATTGATTCATGATTCGATTCCAAAGCATCCGGTCAGGGTATACCAGGGAGAGAGACTCGGTGTGTTCACCTCCGAGATACAGTTTCCTAGTGAGAATGATGTCTACTTTGGAGAGACAGTAATTGAGTGGTTCACTAAGGGAGGATTCGATCGACTCATCGTCATTGACGGAGTTGTGAGTAACGATTTAGGAATCAAAGAGGACAGTGATTTGTGGGGTGTTGCATCAACCGCAACTAGCAGAGACCAACTCGACGGCGCTGGGATTCAGCAAATTCAGCAAGGCATTGTCGCCGGAATAGCAGGTTATCTAATTGCAGAGGGTGAGCGCAGGGGACTAGATGTGACCGCCCTATTGGCAGAGTGCAATCCAATGTACCCCGACGCCAGAGCTGCGCTCATCGCCGTTGAAGGACTCAGTGAGCTGATGGATAGGGAGATACCCGTACAGGGTCTGCTCGATGATGCTCGAAACATAGAGGAGAAAGTCAGAGAAGCGTTTGAGCGAGCAAATTCGATGGCTCTCCCTGCACCTGATTCGAATGATGACGAAGACGATGTGCCAATGGTCTTCTAATCAGTAGAATGGATTAGTACCTGCTGCGTGATCGGTCGCATCGATGACCTCTGAAATACCTGGAACATTGTCTTTGATCATGACCTCAACACCCTGCTTGAGAGTAACATCCACCATGCCGCAGCCCTGACATCCTCCGCCAAAAGCGATGATTGCCTTACCATCGTCCACTCCAATTAGGTCGACATGGCCACCGTGCGAGGCAACAACAGGATTGACTTCACTTGCAATAATTTCTGCAACGGCTTTCGACAACTCATCAACCCAGAGTGGATTGGGATTTTCGAAACTAAAACCTCCTCCCATCAAGGTCTCCTTGTAGTCGAGTGTAGTCCCCTCAAGATACTGAACGCTCCTAGCCGCAACTAGGACTGGCATGCCATCCACATCCAATTCGAGATCCTCTTCCTTTCCGTCTTCACGACTCACGAACTGCAAATCGTACTGGAATCCCTTAGGGCCCCTGCCGACAATTTCGACCCTGAGAATCAATTCTACTCCTTCGTCCGCCGATTCGGCAAACTGCCCAAGCATCTCTTGGGCCTTCTCAGTGATGTTTAGCATAGTCCCCATTGTCTCGTGAGCATCCCCTCTATTCAACCTGTCCGAGCGCGGGTAACCCTCATCATCGATGCTTGCTACGCGAGACTGTGATCGATTCAGTAATGGACACTCTTGGCAGGTCATTGAAGGATCTGAGAATATCAGTCACCGACAGATGCAACTTCAGATGCAGGTACTGTATGCCCAGAGAACGCTTCGGAGAGGACCATACATTCCTCCCCCGGAGGGCTTACCTTTCGTTCGATGAGATACAGAAAGTGGTAGATGCATGCAAGCCCGTGGGTCTGGAAAAGGTCAGGATTACCGGAGGCGAGCCGCTGCTGAGGCCTAATCTGGAAGAATTAGTCTCGAGCTTGAAGGGCAGTGGTGTAGAGGTCGCTCTGACTACCAATGCATCGCTACTCGCTGGTCAGGCCGAGAGGCTTGCCGAAGCAGGACTTGACAGAGTCACAGTAAGCCTCGATGCGCTTGACCCCAAGACCCACGCCCAGATGACCGATAGTAGCATCCCGGTTGAGACTGTGTTGGATGGAATCGATGCTGCTGTGAGTGCGGGACTTTCTCCAGTGAAGGTGAACTGCGTTATACAGAAGGGAGTGAACGAGGATCAAGTCGTTCCTCTCGTGGAGCGGTTCAGGGGCACTGGTGTTACTGTACGCTTCATCGAGTACATGGATGTGGGCAGGACAAACGGATGGCAACTGGATCAAGTGGTTCCTTCTGCTGATATCTTAGATTTCCTCCAGAAGAGATTCGATTTGACTCCAATTGATCCAATCAACCCTAGTGATGTAGCCAGACGCTGGGCTCATTCCGATGGTTCGGGAGAAATTGGATTCATTTCCTCTGTCAGTAAACCATTCTGCGGTGACTGCGTCCGCGCGCGCCTGTCCGCCGATGGAAGGTTACACACTTGCCTATTCTCCTCAGGGGGCCATGATTTGAGAGCTATAATCAACAACGACGGAAATGAGCAGACACTCTCGGACGCGATAGCAGCTATCTGGTCAAGACGCGACGACAGGTACAGTGAGATACGATCCCTCGAAACCTCAGTATTGCCCAGAGTAGAGATGTCTTACATTGGAGGTTAGATCTAACCCCTCCAGACGGCCCGGAATCGAGAGACATCGGGTTCATCGTCTGGTAAAGAGTGAATCTCGAGACTTTCCAATGATAAGCCCTTACCGACGGATTCGATGAATGTCTTAGATAGTGGCCAAGGGGGCCCCTCCACTGCCTCTTCATCAGCCTGATACCTGCCGATGCAGACGAGATTTCCTCCTTCTCTGACCAAAGGAGCTAGCTTCGGAGAGGCCTGCATGCGAACGGATTCAGGTATCGCCTGGAGGATATGGACTTCCAGTACTAAATCGAATGAAGAATTCCACTCCTCGGGCAAATCCAGCAAATCTGCAGATAACCAGTTAACCTTAGATTCACTAAACATCTCCTTTGCCCATTCGATTGCTGTAGGGGAGAGGTCGAAAGCGGTCACATCCCAACCGCGTTGGTCGAGGAAGGCAGCATCCTCTCCAAGTCCACAGCCTACCACTAGGGCACGCCCGAAATCTTGCTGCCCCACAATCCATTCTACGACCAGTGGGTTCGGACGACCATCTGACCAAGGAATCCAACCACCGTCCCTGTCAGCGGTTGAGTACAACTCCTCGAACCATGCCAGAGGCATCCCTGCCTCGGATGCAGCCTCTGACATGGAGAGCAACTTCTCTCGAACTTCATCCATCCTTTCACCTATCGTTAGCGGCCGAAACTACCGCATCCCAGGGGGCATCGGTTCTGAATGCAGGCTTTCCATATCTCGATACGGCTGCCCTGTACCCCTCTTCCCGCAGTGTCTCAACCATGACACTGGGACTGACCGGGGAGCCCGAACCAAGCCAACTGGCTAGATCATCCACTAGTATCAGATGAGGGGCATCAATCACCCCCGCTTCGTCTGAGATGTGCCTTACGCTGCGTAGAACTATCCGCTTCTCCTTCTCACATTCATGTTCTGACCACTTCATGACATCAGCATCTTCAAACTCAGTGCTGCACATCTCAATGGCTCTCTCTTCAGTCATCGATGCCATCGCCTCAGTATCTCCTAGCGGACCAGTCCATAGCGGGCCGGAGAAACGCTTGTCGGCACGGTCGATGGGAACACTGAGAGGCAAGAAGCAATGCATAGGAAGTGATTCTGAATCTAACGAGGTCTCCGGATGCAGTCCAGCAGAAATCGAAGTAGATACCTCTTGGGCAGAAGGACTCGCCACCCTCCATCCAAGAGATTCCTCGACCTGGTTGGCACCTCCTACACCACGGGTCACCAGAGCAGAGACCCTCAAGTGATGAGAATCCCAAACCGAGAGAAGAGGCGTCACAGAACGATCGTGCCTTGCAGCAGTCCTAGCTAGGTTAGCAAGTAATACTCGAAGCCCAGAGTCATGAGCAAGCCCATCGGTCTTTACACGCGCCCCATAGCGCCGCAGTAGTGCATTTTTTGAAGAACCAGTTAGGGCCGCACTATCCGTCGCGCTGACTTCCAAAACCCCTCTTCTAGCCAGTGACTGAACTGCGGTGTCTAGGAAGGGTAGAGGTGAACCGTACGGATCTATGTCTACCCAATGCCTGCCATGCTCCAGCACACTCTTGCGCAGGTCACCGAGATGAGCTAGTAACACACCCTCTCCATGCTCAGGTGGAAACTCGTCGTGGCATCGCATGGCCCAGTCAAGAGCTGCTGGGTCCATGTCTCCCATAGTGGCACTGATTCGACTCGCACTCTCTGCGGGCAACTCGTTCAACCACCTCCTTGCTCTCAGTCCGGATGCAGAAAGTCCATCCAGAGCATAGATTGTTCCTTGCCCTATCAGTCCTGCTTCTATGCAATGCTGCAGGAGCAGTACACTTCGTGTCCTACTTCCCGCGACTGCGGGGTTGTGGAATACTGCGCCCTGCGCCTTGGTCGCTGGCCCGGCCCCCAATTCACTAGGGTCGCGAGACAGCCTACACAGGGTACGACCCTCTCTGTGTAGTACGCCCGGCCACCCCTCGAGATCGTTTGCATCCATGTTAACCGGAGAGCGCTATTGCACAAGGAATTGACTACTGAATAATCACTCAGTAATGATCGAAGACGACGCTTGAATCTGCATGTGTGACCTTTCCGGAGTCGGTAGCAGAACCCACTCTGCGAGTACCCGGCAACCTATCTGAGAACCACTCTGTGACATCATCAGACACTCCATGAGATACTGCCACGACCATACCCATCCCCATGTTGAATGTCCGGTGCATCTCCCTACTGTTGACTGAGCCAACATCGGCTATCCAGGAGAACTCAGGATGCACTGGCAATGGATCGTCGATATGCCATCCTAGGGTTTCGTGCAATCGTAGTAGATTCGACAGACCTCCTCCAGTAATATGGGCGATGGCCTTGATATCCTCGGGGGCGCAAGGACCAGTACCCTCTCTGCAGGCTAGAACCAGATCAATCACTGGATCTACATAAATCATGGTGGGGTTGAGCAAAACCTCCCCTAGAGTAACTCCTCCATTCTGCCATCTGACTATCCGCCCCGACTCTTCCAAATCGAAGGGGACCACTTCTTCCAAAGATAGTCCCGACCTCTCAAGCACCGCCCTCACCAAGGTGTATCCATTCGAGTGAATGCCACTGCTAGGAAGCCCGATTAGAGAATCTCCAGACTCCAACCTTTCGCCAGTTACCTCGCCCCCCTCTGGGAACCAGCCGAGAGCGGTTCCAGAAAGGTCCAACTCAGTCACAATACCGGGCAGCGTGGCTGTCTCTCCGCCGGCTAAGGTGACCCGGGCCTGACGGCAACCCTCTGCTAGTGAGTGACCCAGTTCAGCGTGCACTCCCGGATCGGTTTTCGGGACCGCAATGTAGTCGACAAAAGCAATCGGCTCGGCCCCCACACAGATGAGGTCATTCACATTCATCGCAATGCAGTCGATTCCTACTCCTCTCAACCACCCGGTTTGACTGGCCAATTGTAGTTTAGACCCCACTCCATCAGTCGCCAGAACGAGCCTAGAGTCACCAAACTCAACAATACCTCCGAACCCACCGGGTAGGGGAACTGGTGCGCCTTTCTGTCCTGCCTTTCTCACCGAACTACCAAGCGCATCAATTAGACTGGAAATCGCCTTTCCCTCGGCATCGATGTCGACTCCACTGGAGGCGTAGTCCATCGGCTCGCCGCCCATAACCGCCGGAGAAGCACCCACTCAATGATTATCACTATCAAATTTATCAATATTTCATACTGTAAATACTCTAAAACAAGCAAATTTAGCACATTTTTACTACCTAATCGGTTTACCTACGGTAATAATACCGAATCTCTATAACTACTACACTTCGTCGTGCTGGCACTGGAACGTGAATACGTTATGGAAAATAAGAAAATAATTGCAATGATGCTTACCCTGAGTATGCTGGCGGCAGCTTTCGCCGGATGCCTAGGGGGAGATGATGAGGAACCGGAACCGGAGCCCGAGGCAGTTCTGGGTTGTATGGACGCTGACGCGAACAACTACAACGCAGATGCTACCGAGGATGATGGGTCGTGTACATACGACCCAGTATGGTCCATCACCCTGGCCCCTGATATGGGCCCGGTGTGGGTGGAATCTGGCTGGGACCCCATTATCCCCAACCTGAATGCCGGCGAGATGTGCGACGCTATCATCTCGGCGATGACGAAGACGGAAGCGAGAGACCAAGTCGTCGACTTCACCAGGGCTTACTACACAAGTAGCCAAGGTGTAATCGGTGGATCAGGATCTGCATCTATCTCCGATGTAAGCGAGCTAAACGCTGCTGGAACCATCATCGGTGTCCAATCCGGGACAACCTCGGATCTGTATGCTAATGAGAACCTTGCAGACGCGACAACTACAGCTTACGAGGACTTCCCCTCAGTCATTGCCGCTTTGAACAACGGCGACGTACATTACGCCATGGGAGACGCACCTGTTCTGTCTCTAGAGGGCGACCTAATGGTCACCTTCTCGGATGAGAACTTCGGTCTAGCCGTCCGTGAGACCTCCGGAGAGCTTCTAGCTGCTCTGGATGTCGCTATCGGCGCCGTCGTCGCTTCTGGAGAATACGATGTCATTTATGGCGCGTGGTTCGATGGAGCCGTGACGCTTGCTGATGACACAACGGCTGACACTGCTACAGCATACCCTACCCCCTCTGAGGGCAGCACTCTAACGAGCGCCCTCGAGTCTGGTGATCTTAAGCTGTGCACTGACCCGTTCTACCCTCCGTTTGAGTCCTACGACGCAGACGGTAATGTGGAAGGCTTCGACGCTGACATGGCTGACGCCATTGTTGACGAGATCGCAGCTCACTACATGGGAACGGAAAACCCGATGTTCCAGGCACCCGAGCCACCGGTCGATACTTCGATCAAGATCGGATTCCTGAACCCAATCAGCGGACCAATATCTCAGTTCGCACCGCCCTTCACCTTCGCGGCTGCAGAGGCGATTGCTGACCTGAACGCTGCTGGTGGAGACTTCTCACTTGTAGAGTTGGACTCCGGATGCGACGGTACAGTTGCTGGTGCAGCTGCTCAGACCCTAGTTGACTCTGGAGTCGTAGCAGTCGCTGGAGCAGCCTGCTCTGGTGCCTCAATGGGCGCTAACGCAGTTCTGTCCGCAGCTGGTATCCCAATGGTCTCGTACGCGAGCACATCACCTGCTCTGAGTGACGCAGTAGCTCACCCACACTTCTTCCGTGTGGTGCCAAGCGATGCTATCCAGGGCCAGGCAATGAACGACATGGTCGCTGCTAGTGGAGTATCCAATGTTGGATTGATCCACATGATCAACGCATATGGTGCTGGTCTTGCTGACTCGTTCGTATCTAACTGGGGCGGGGAAGAATTCCTATGCACTAAGGTTGGTTACGACGAGACCACTACATCAGATTACTCTGGTATCGTCCAAGGTGTCATCGATGCTGGTTGCGACTCAGTAGTTCTGGTGTCGTACTCCGCAGACGGTGCTATGATTGTCGAGACAATGGCCTACATGGGTCTGTCCGTGCCGACCTTCGGCGCTGACGGAATCGCTGGTGAGGCTGCTCTCAACGATTACACCGAGCCTGCTGCCGCTAATGGCCTGCAGGTTACCAAGCCTAGAGCCGCTTCCGGCGCTGGTGACTTCGGTGACCGCTGTGCTGCAGATGATGTCTGCTCGACTGGTATCTTCCAGTCCGAGGCATACGACGCTGTAATGATGATCGGACACGCTGCCAACATGGATGGCGGGAACGACATGGCAATGCACCTCAACATGGTCGGTGACGGCTACGCTGGTGCTAGTGGTACACACACCTTCCTAGACAACGGAGATGTTGGAGGAGCAGGATACGATGTCTGCACCTTCCACCACGTACCAACATATGGTGACTACTTCAACTGCGACATGATGTGGACCGCTACTGATGGTCTAGCTGCCGTCCCGTGGGCTGGAGCTACTGTCAAGATCGGATACCTGAACCCAATTACTGGACCAATCGCGGTCTACGCACCTGGTTTCACAGCATCCGCTTACATCGGACTCGGCCTAGCCAACACCATCGCCTACAACCAAGGCGTACAGTTCGAGCTAGTCATGGCTGACTCTGGCTGCAGCGGCGATGTCGCTGCTACTGGTGCACAGACCCTAGTTGACGCTGGAGTTGTCGGTGTTGTCGGAGCTGCTTGCTCAGGCGCTACAATGGGTGCTAACGCGGTTCTATCCGCAGCCGGCATCCCAATGATATCGTACGCTAGCACATCACCTGCTCTGTCTGATGCTGAGACGCACCCACACTTCTTCCGTGTGGTGCCAAGCGATGCATTGCAGGGACAAGCTGTTGACGCTGTAGTCGATGCACACGGCGGTACTGCTGTGGCTTTGCTACACATGAACAACGCCTACGGTTCTGGACTCGCTGACTCGTTCAGCGGCTCCTACGGTGCTGACAACCTCTGCGCACAGATTGGCTACGAGGACACACTGACCGACTTCTCGTCACAGGTCCAGTCCATTATGGACGCTGGCTGTGACACAGTCGTGATGGTTTCCTACGCTGCTGATGGTGCCGCTATCATCGAGGAACTGGCTGCTCAGAGCTTCGCTGGACAGATAATCGGTACTGATGGAATAGCCGAGACAGGAATCGCTGTTGATATGACGGACCAGTCGCTTCTGGATGGCATCATCGCCACCAAGCCAGCCTCTGCTACCCCGTCCGAGGTCAGCTTGACCTTCGCGTACCTGTGCTCGATGAATGCTGACTGCGCAGGCGGTATCTTCACAGCAGAGTCATTCGATGCTGTGACGATTATGGCTTTCGCTGCCTTCACCATGATGGCCAACCCGGGAATCACAATGTCCCAGGCCATCGCAGGCACGGGATCCTCATGGGCCGGAGCTTCTGGAGAAATCACGTTCATGGAGAACGGCGATGTTCCAGGAGCAGGGTACTGCGTCGGAACGTTCACTGCTACTGCAGACACCGTTTCGTACGATTGCACCCAGCACTGGGACCCAACTAACGGTCTCACCTGAAATAGGAAAGAGACAGTTACTGACGTAAAGCAGTGTGGAGGGCCTATGGGCCCTCCACACTGCCCCAACATTAATCGTCGATTAGTCGAAGGTATACCTGTTGGTACATGATTCGTAAGGCGATTGACGATTTCTCGGCACTCCCTAGGGGCACTAGGAGGTCAATTATCGCAGCCCTGATTCTGTTCGATGCCGCCTATCTAGGTCTGCTCAACGGGCAGGGACTCCTCAATCAGATTGACAAGATTGTAGGAGGTGGACTCCCAAACGATTTGGTTTGGCTACTGCAGTTGGTAGAGTCAATCTCAGCAGGCTTCTTTTTCATCAAGATACTGATTGATGATGTGAAACCCAGCATCGCAAGAAATACAGCAATCCTCCTGTCTCCACTATTCTTACTGGTGATTGTATTCTTATCTCTAGATCTACTGCTTCAGGGCCACAATTTCGATGACCGAAGCGCTAGAGTCACTCTCGACTTGGTCTCAATCTTGACCAATACACTCACTTGGTCCTCAACCTATCTCGCTATTGCAATCGGTCTGACTCTGACATACAAAGTCCAGAGATATGGAAACTTCGCCCAATCTGAATTCTTCATGATCGGGATGTTCCTTGCCATAGTGATGGCTTGGAGCGAGTACTACTACCCAATCTACGACGCCCCGAAAGACGGAGTGATTGCTTGGTACCTGCTTCTTTGGACCTTACTTATCGCATTCTTATGCACCGGCATCGCTGGTGTGATAATTGACCGTCTCGTTTACCGGGGCTTCAGACTGAGGGATGCAACACCACAAGTCATGATGATCGCATCTCTAGGAGTTGCCCTAATCCTTCGTGCCATCGTCTACCTTAGATTCACAGCTGCAAGGAATATGTTCGAGCCGGACGCAGATTGGAGAATGCCAACTTTGCGTTGGGAGATACCAACCACCAAATTTAGACTCAATCTAGGGAATAGAGACCTAGCTCCAGCTGAACCATTTGTAGATTTTTCGAACAGCACGGTCATCGCCAACGGTGTCTGGGATGAGGGGGAGTCGTTCACCGACTTGAATGGCGACGGCGCATACAATTCCGCTGAGACATACACCGGGTTCAACTGCGAGCAGACAGGAATCGACGAAGTCACCGGTGAACCCATTCTGTCTAGGATTGTAACTGAAGGATCAAAGCCTGTAATTGAGATCTATGATGTGACCACCCAATGCGTACAGGCCGCTACGAACTATCCCTACTACAAGGGAGTCGTACCGGTCGTCGTTTTCATCACGGTGACTCTGCTCTATCTACTCCTCACTAAGACCCGCCTAGGAAGAAGAATGAGAGCAGTCGCAGACAACCCAGATCTCGCTGCCAGCAGCGGAATCAATGTGGAAAAGGTCCAACTGACCAGTGCCTTCCTCTCGGCGGGCATTTCCGGAATAGGAGGCGCTGTCTTCGCCATAACCCTGCGATACAATCCAGAGACGGCATTCGGCCTGCTCCTGCCCTCCTTCGCTGTTATCGTCTTAGGTACGATAGGCTCGATACCGGGAGCAATTTTCGGCTCGCTGATTGTTGGTTTCGTACGAGCGTTATCATCTCCGGTACTGATTGGCATAGGCCTTCCGTTAGGAAGATCGAACTACACCGCTCTAGACGCGGTGATGCCCTACATATTCCTTGTAGCGATTCTGATGATATTGCCCGAGGGAATCGGGGATGCATGGGAAAAGTGGAAGATTGAGAGGCTGCGTAATCGTAAACCGGAGACAGATCAATCTAGGAAGACTGCGGGAATACTGGCAATCCTACCGACCGGTATATTGGGACTCCATCACTTGAAGCGTAACCGCCCGGACCGTACGGTTACCTTCTCCGCCATTGCAATCGGCTCGTATGTGATGCACAGAATCGGCAGGTTCGTCGGCAAGAATTCGTTTGCAGAAGGAGCATGCGCCGACGCCTGCTTGGACAATCCACTTGCAGACACCAATCTTGCTCATCTCACTGGGAGAGATGACGGAACACTCCTGGTGGAAGACTCTCCGTATTTCTCTGAGACAGTTACTGAACTGGACTCCACATGGTTTGAGCTTATGCAAACAGAGTTGCAAGTAGCGAATCTGATAGTAGACATCGGGGAATTCGTCTGGCCAGTCATTCCACTGTTGCTTTGGGCCTATGCTGCTAACGAGGGGAGCAAACTGCTTTCCGGGTCTGACTTGAATCCGGAAAAAAGGCCATCTTCCTCCAGTAATCCATTCGGTTGGCTCAGATTACCTAACTTTTCTGAACTCAGAAACTCATGGTCGGAGTTGGATAGGAAGCACAAGTCACTTGTCGCGAAAATAAAGAATAGATTGGCTAAATTATTCAATCGTTTGACTTCGAAAATATCTGATTCGTCTCTCGACAGGAATACTAGCCTGCGATTGTACGGTCGAGAGGGAGTTGCCGGTTCGTGGATTACCTTCGGTGTGCTGATGTTCATTCTTCTGCTGTTCATCTGGTGGCTGCCAATCAGCGACGATGTGGAGTCGATGTCTTGGAGCAAGGCTTTCCAAATGTCGAATGTATTGCTGACTCTATCAATCTTCATTCTGATGGCATTCTCTCTCAACCTCCATACCGGCGTCACTGGGATGGTAAACTTCGGCGTCATCTTCTTCGTCGGTATTGGAGCAATCACTGTTGGCGTCCTGACTGCTCCACAAGAGATGCATGGCTACGGCTGGGATGTTCTTCCTGCGGTAATAGTTGCAGTTCTACTATCTGCTGCATTTGGATGGGCTCTGGCATATCCGACTGCGAGACTGCGTATGGATTACTTCGCAATCGTCACTATCTCTTTGGGTGAGATAGTCAGAGTTCTTCTGGCCGGAGAACCTCTGCTACGTTCTGGCCCGATAGCATCAGCACTTGGTATAGGAAACTATACTCTGCCTCTGAAGAAGTGGTGGTTCTGCGGATCCGATATCGATATCGGCGATGGAACGCTCTACCTGAGCGCCGATGACTGCAGGGATGATGTACTGCTGTCTTCTCCTGCCACATCGGTTAGCGACTTACTCAATCTTGGTGACCCTGCTCCCTACTTCCTACTACTCGCAGTGCTCGGGATAGTTTGTGTGTTCGCAGTATGGCAACTCCTTGAGTCTCTTATGGCCTCTCCATGGGGTAGAATACTGAAGGCAATCAGAGAGGACGAAGATGTGGCACAGCACCATGGCCACAATGTCCTCACTCACAAGGCCTCTAGTCTTGCCCTAGGAGCCGCAATAGCTGCCTTGGCAGGGGCATTCTGGGCTTGGAAGTTGACAGGCTTCGAGCCCACATTTATGGCTCCAGCAAAATCGACCTTCCTTGTGTGGGCAGCGTTCGTTATTGGTGGGGCGGCAAACAATCGAGGCATGATTATCGGAGCATCAATTATCGTACTAATGGAATTCGTATTCAATGTCCTAGTGGCAGCCAGCTCGCCCGACCTGCCACTGTATTCAACAGCAAACAGAATTGACAGTCTGTTCGAATGGATCGTTACCGATCAATGGGCTGTCACTAAGGCATTCCTGATTCTGACCGCAATCGGTATCGCAATTAGGTCCAGGGGAGTTGCTGAGACCGGTTTATGCGGTGTAGCAGTATTTGCATTCACAGCACTGATGTTGCAAGCTAAATCCATCGAAGAGGTAACAAATTTAGCAGGAGAGGTCTCAATCGCGGGAGCAAACATGGCCTATGTCAAGTTAATGCTGGTCGGCTCCTTGATGTTGTTCTCACTCAAGTACAACCCGAAGGGTTTGCTGCCAGAGGTGCCGAGCAGACCCGCGAGACCCACTGATTCAGGAGGTGAGTCGGAATGAGCTCGGTGTTGAAGGTCGACGGCCTGAGGAAGGAGTTCGGTGGTCTCGTGGCCGTCAACGATGTTTCCTTTGAGATAGGAGAGGGTGAGTTCGTCGGACTAATTGGTCCGAACGGTTGCGGTAAGTCGACCACCTTCAACTGCATCAGTGGTCTTCTGGAGCAGACGGCAGGATCTATCGAGATGTTCGGCGAGGATGTCTCCTATCTGCGCCCCGATCAGATACAGAATCTTGGTATGACAAGGACTTTCCAGCACACAAGGTTATGGCGTCAGATGACGGTAATCGAGAACCTACTGGTTCCGCCTAGAGGTCAGTTCGGATCGAACATTGCAGACCAAATTAGAGCAGTACTGACTCCTGGGTCCAACCCTAGCGAGACAGAGAGGTTGGAGAAGGCCTATTCTGTATTGGATCAATTAGAGGTGCCACACATGGCTCTGAATCTGACCAGTGAACTATCTGGCGGCCAGAGCAAATTGGTCGACATAGGCCGCTCGATGATGGGAGACCCGAAGCTACTGCTACTGGATGAACCGGTCGCAGGAGTAGCCGGCCCTCTGGCCATGAAAATATTCAACAATCTCAGGAACATAGTGAATGAGACCGGCATTTCCATTCTTATCATCGAGCACAACATGGACTTCATCCTAAGACAAGGAGTCGACCGCATTATCGTAATGAATGAGGGTGAAATCCTGATGCAAGGAACCCCTGATGAGGTCAGAGGCAATAGGGAAGTTATCGAAGCCTATCTCGGAGCCTCTGGAGAACCACAGGAGGAGTTAGAATGAGTAGAGTATTGGAAATTACAGACCTCCAAGCAGGGTATGGCTCAGTCCAGATTCTGCATGGCATCGACATACATGTCGATGAGGGAGAATTCGTCACTATCATCGGCCCCAATGGGTGCGGAAAATCAACTCTCATCAAGGCCATCTTCGGTATCGCGACATACTACTCTGGAGGAGTCAAGTACCGCGGTTCTGAGGTCTCTGGATGGAGGACAGATCAGTTGGTGAACCATGGCATAGCCTATGTCCCCCAGGTAGACAATGTGTTCCCTTCTCTATCAGTCATGGAGAACCTGCAGATGGGGGGAAACTCCCTCGATAACTCGACTCTGAATGATAGAATCGAAAGATCTCTGGAGATGTTCCCCGACCTGCGTGACAGAGTTCACGATGTAGCGGCCTCTCTGTCCGGAGGAGAGCGACAGATGCTGGCGATTTCTAGGGCTCTAATTTCTAATCCGACATTCCTGCTGTTAGACGAGCCTACAGCTGCCCTCTCGCCACTCTATCAGCAGCAGATCATCGAGCGCATAGACTCGCTTCGCGAGCAGGGAATCACAGTTCTCATCGTCGAGCAGAATGCTCGCCTCTCGCTATCTCGTTCGGATCGAGGATACATCATGGCCAACGGCAAGATTGTCCATACGGGAGATGCTCAGCATATCCTGACGGACCCTGAAATCGGCGAGTACTTCCTAGGTTCTCACTGATTGTCTAGTCAAATTCCAGACCCAATAACTCAAATTCAGCAAGAGGACAACGCGTCATGGTGGCATGATCCATGACCCTGATGTGAATTTCAGCCACAACATGAACGGTCGCTTGAAACATATGACCAGCATGGACATTGTTGTCATCATCAGACCAGCAGCAGTGGATATGGGTGAACGGCGCTCCCTCCTGTGTGCGAGCAATATTGCCTGAGAGACTCACCAATTCAGATGGCGAGTCCAAAGATCGTCTTTTGTAAACACCTTCCTCATTCATGTATCCATATTGATTTTCACGAGTTCGACCAATGCCGCTTGTGATAGCACCCGCATCAAATCCAAGATCATCTGACAGTTCCTTTAGTGCTGCATGAATTTCCTCTCCCGGGTCAAGTCGCACGAGGATATCACTTCCTGAACGTGTGTGTTCCATGAGTGGGCGATTGTGCAACGGTGCTTGAATAAATCCCAAGGACGATTTCTACTGCGTTCGGCGAAACTTACAGGATATTGCAGTGGAAGTGTTCAGTACTTCATTTGGCCACTGGAAGCAACCGTGTTGGCGCAGTGGAAGCACAGGGGTTGGATTTAGCCTCCAAACTGTTCATAGACCTTGAAACGGAGGGCGCACGCCCGGCGGTGTAAATTGTGACAATGGCTGCACACGACTCCTCTGCGAGATGGAGAACTTTCCTCACTGAGGCAAAGGAGGATGACATCCTACTCATCCTCTCAAAGCAGTCCTCGCCCTATCTAGACATACCGTTCCACGAGCTTCAGGCCTTCGACCCTGAGTTCGCCGAGGATGTACTCCAACACCCCCGTCAGATTCTTGATCGAGGATCTCAGACACTAGTTGAGATTTGCAGAGAGAGAGGAGAAGATATCGATGCGATGCTAAGGGTCGGTGAACTGCCTAGAGATAGTAGAAGAAATCTCCGCGATATCGGTACCGCAGATATCGAGCGCTTGCGCTCTGTCGAGGTGATTATCACAAAGATCTCCGATCTCAAGCCGAGGCTACACATTGCGGTATTCACTTGCGAGGCTTGTGGGAACACAATCGAGGTCAGTCAGAAGAACGAGAGGGAATTGGTAGAACCACTGCGATGCCCGACTGACTCTGGGTGTGGAGGAAGTCGGAACTCAAAGGACAATCCTACCCGATTTAATCTCGTAGTCAATGTATCTAGGATGGTTAACAATCAGTGGATAGAGATTCAGGAGTTACCCGAGAGCGTACCCAGCGGCGCTCAGCCCACACGCGGCTCAGTACTAGTCGAGGGCGATCAAGTCAACCGCCATCTACCCGGAGAGCGAATTGTCGCCAATGTGATGCCTGTGGTTCGTAGCGAAGTCAAGAGGAACCGCAAGACTCCAATGTTTGATATAATTCACCACCTCATTAGTTCCGAGCACGAGAGCACACCGTTTAATGAAATCAAAATCAACGATGAGGATAGAGAGAAGATTCTAGAGATCTCAAGAAGAGACGATTTGATTGGACTGATGCAGAACTCAATTGCTCCTTCCGTCTTCGCTACTGGAGTCATGCACTATGTCAAACGTTCTCTAGCCCTGCAACTGTTCGGAGGAGTATCTCGAATCAACCAAGACAGGACTAGGACCCGTGGCGACATCCACATCCTACTCATGGGAGATCCTGGCGTTGCGAAGTCGCAAGTTCTCAACTACATGTCCAAGATATCCCCCCGAGGCAAGCTTGCTTCCGGAGGGGGAGTCTCAGGGGCTGGCCTAACAGCCGCGGCTGTCAGGGATGCTTTCGGAGACGGCAGGTTCGCACTGGAGGCAGGAGTCCTACCCTTGTCGGACAGAGGATTAGCAGCGATTGACGAATTCGACAAAATTAGTGATGAAGATCGCAAGGTCATGCATCCTGCTATGGAGCAGCAGGAGATTCATGTTGCTAAGGGAGGGATTACCGCAACCCTACCCTCGCGCTGCGCCATCCTAGCAGCAGCTAACCCCAAAGATGGCAGGTTCTCCAAGCGAGGCCCGAACCAGAGCGTCATGCGCTCATACAGCGAGACAGGACTACCTCCTCCATTGGCTTCTAGATTTGACATCATCTGGATGATGAGGGATGAGGTCAAGATTGAGGACGATGAGAGGATTGCCAGATACATCCTTGATAATAGGACGAAAGGAGTCAGTGAGACCAAGATAGAGGAAGCCATGAGTTTAGACCCATCTGAGGAAGTAAAGGATGAGATTTACGCATTCACCGTGGACAATACTGAACACCTCTCTCTCGAATTCTTGCGTAAGTACATCGCTTATGCCAAGCGCAATCATCATCCCGACCTCAATTCAGATGCAAGAGCCAAGATTCTGGAGTACTACACCGACGAGCGTCAATCATATGGACGAGAAGATCAGATGGGAGACTCCGAAGTGATTCCGATTACCGCCCGCGCACTTGAGGCCTTGATTCGTCTCACTGAGGCCCATGCTAGGATGCATCTGAGAGACACCGCTACAGGCGAGGACGCAAAGGTCGCACTCGCAGTATTCAGGCACTGGAGGGATGAATCGGGTATAGAGGATGACTCCGAGCTGTACTCTGGCATCTCCGCTACCGCTCGTTCTAACAACACTACGATTCGCAATATCGTCAGAGACATCTGTCATAGCGGTGACGGCACTGCGAGTGTCACAGACATCTACAACGCGGCCTCGGCTAGGAAGATTCCCGAAACTACCGTGGACGATGTCCTCCAACGCATGCTCGTGAGTGGTGAGTTGTTCAGCCCTCGTAACGATATCTATTCGTTCGCCCGCTGAGTCTATTGAACAGCGCCTCTTCGCAGTCAACATGGAGCCGCGTGGTGATATCAGAGAGCCGGGCGAACTCGAACCCGCATCCTTGGGTTTCATGTGTGGCTTGGAGATCCATCAGCAACTGGATACCGGCAAGTTACATTCAAGGATGTCCAGCGATTTATTCGACTATAGCATCGATGAGATACCAGAGAGTTGGACACGCTCGAGTCGTAGGCTAAGGGCCTCTGAGGGCGAGTCAGGGCAGGTTGATGTGGCTGCTCGCTTTGAGCAGAAGAGGAATCGCTCCTTCGTTTACATCCAACCCCCTAACGCCGGATTGATTGAGCTAGACGAGGCCCCCCCACTGGAGCATGATGACGAAGCCATCGATATCGTTCTGACCATGGCTGGAATGATGGGGGCTAAACCAGTCTCAGCATTACAGGCGATGAGGAAGACTGTTGTTGATGGTTCCAATACTAGTGGCTTTCAGAGAACTACGCTTGTCGCAACCGATGGTGCAATCAAAACTGAAGAGGGCCAGGTCGGCGTCGATGTAATCTGCCTCGAGGAAGATTCGGCAAGAAAGCTAGACACTAGACCATCACCGTCTGGTGAAGTGGTCTTCTACACTCTGGATAGGCTAGGTATGCCGTTGGTAGAGATTGCCACCGCACCAGACATCAAATCTCCCGAGCATGCACGCGAGACCGCCCTAGTCCTAGGAACACTGCTGAGAGATACTCGCAGAGTAAGGCGAGGACTCGGCTCTATTCGCCAAGATCTCAATGTCAGCTTAGCATGCGGTGACAGGGTCGAGATCAAGGGTTGTCAGGACCTTGATTGGATTCCACGCATCATCAGACTCGAGATGGCTAGACAATTGCATATGTACCGACTGGCCTGCGAATTGCGTTCCGTGGCAGGCCTCCCTCCCCTGCCTGTAGATCGGGCAGACGACGAGGTGCCGGTGGAGAACAGGGTCGCCGCTGCCGCCGCTGCAAGACTTCCCTTTGAGACTCATGACCTTACTGGGCTATTCGAGAACTGTGAGTCCGAGATGGTTCGAGACTCAATCTCATCGGGCTCGAACTCCCTCGCTGTTTCTCTGTCTGGTTTTGCCGGAAAACTTGGCTCGAAACAGACCGATAGCGAAGGTGCGCAACTCCCCCGTCTAGGGAGGGAACTCGCCAGCGCGGCAAAGGTGGCCGGTGTAGCCGGTATATTCCACTCAGACGAGCTGCCGGCATATGGAATCTCATCTTCTGAGGTAGAAGCCGTGAGAGATGCCCTGTCTCTGTCCGAAGAGGACGCCTTCGTTCTATGTGTTGCACCCAAGTGGCAGGCAGAACTGGCTTTAGAGTCAGTAGTGCTACGCACGCGACTTGCCTACCACCGAATACCTCGTGAGGTTCGTAATGTAGTAATCAGAAAAGGCCAGCCCGAAGACGGCACGACCACTGCGATGAGACCACTCCCGGGTGGGGCTAGGATGTATCCTGAAACCGACATCCCAGTGGTGCAGATTACCGAGCAGCACTGGCACAATATCAACCAGGAGTTACCCCTTACTTCTGATCAAAGAAAAGAGCGCCTTCAGGGACTGGGCGTCTCTGATAACCAGATTGAGGCTATTCTCGGCTCTGAGATGGATGACATTCTCATGATGGGTGCGGAAGGAAGGCCCGAGGGGTGCCCGTCCCTGAATGCAAAGACTTGGGCCTCAGCCATCCTTGACAATCTCCGCTCCGAGGTAGCAGAAGGGAGTAGTAAGGGTGAGACAGAGGTACCATGGTCAGTTCTGACCCTAGCAATTCATGCCCAGGAGATTGGGGTGGTGACTAGAGAGGGAGTGGTACCAATGGCGCGCATGCTCTGGCTGGAAGGACCAGCAACCGACTCTGGATTCGATCAGAGATTAGAATGGTTCTCGGACAAAGCCGAGGAAAAAGGATTCACTCCTGCAGATACTGGGGCTGTTGAGGCCGCGGTAGAGGAAGTTTTGGCCGAGAACGAAGACATGGTTCGAGATAGGGGAATGGGTGCGATGGGACCTCTGATGGGGGCCGTTATGGGCAAACTGGGAGGATCTGCTGATGGCAAGGCGGTGAGCGATGCATTACGCTCCAAGATTGCGGAACTATCATCCGAAGAAGGTTGAATAACCGAATTGTTCGACCATCCAAATCCATGTCTGATTTCGTCGCACTGATTGCTATCTTCGTACTAATATCAATAGCAGTAGCAGGCTCTACTGCTGAGGAGAATCGACTCAAGTCACTGTCTCTGACTTGGGTGCTGTTATTGTTGATCACTTTCCCGACTCTGAGTACCGAGTGGGCTCGGATGACATCTGAACTAATCGACGATGAGGGTGACTCTCACTATGGTCTTCCAGATATCTGGGAAGACAAACAAGTCGTTTGCTTCCACTTCCTAGATGGACATGCTCCGGATGGATATGGTGGCGCTAGATATCATATCGACAGCGATGGGACACAGTTCATGACCGACTCCGATTGGAACCAAACCGGAGCATGTATCGGTGGTTTCTCAGACTTCGAAAACGGCCTCGCTTTGATGGATGAAGCAGTTGCAACTTCTGGAGGAGACTTTGCTTACAACTCAACTCAGTACACCTTCGGTATCTTCTTCAACTCGATTGCAGAAGTCAATCCGTGTGATGTCTCAGCCTGCTCGGATACATCGGGAGCTTACTGGGTACTGTTCCATAACGGGCAGAGGGCGATGGTTGGAATCGGTGACCTAGAGTTGGATGAAGATAGTGTAATCACTTGGTCTATCGAGACTTGGTGAGGGTTCCATTAGGACAACCATCAAGAGCAAGTTGAATCTGACTAGTAAGGGGGCGCACATGTTCGATGCACACGCTGTCACAATCGGACCTCATGGTATGCTGTTCATCAACGCTGCAATGCTGTCCTTGATTGGCTGGGCACTGTGGAGGGCTGAGCGCAAACTTGCCTCCGGTAGCGATTGGATTCTGCTGATGATGCTGGGTGTTTTTGCGGTCTCCGGAAGAGTTCTTCTTGAGCCGATTCCCAATATTCAACCAGTCACGGTGATAGTCCTGCTTGCCGGTGTTCACTACGGTGCTCCAAGAGCCATTGCTCTGGCTACCGCAGTCACTCTGTGCTCCAACTTGATTCTCGGACATGGTCTGTGGTCACTCTACCAAGCTGTAGGATGGTCTGCGGCGGGTGTGGTTGGAGCCCTAATGTCCAACCAGTTGCTAATCGATGGTAGACTTTCAGTCAAGCGACTGGCGATTGTGGCTGCCGCTTCGGCATTTGCCTTCGACTGGATTGTCTCAGTCAGCGTATTACACTCAATGGGAAGTGAACTCCTTCTGCCATACATTGCAGCCGGACTCCCATTCGATTTGCTTCACGCAGTCGGAAATGTGGCATTCGTTGCTTGGCTGGCAAACCCCCTGAGCGAGGTTATGTCCAAGCATCTCGATGCATCCCCTCCAATGGCGGTGAGCGAATCTGTCTCGAGCACCTTCTGAACTGACAATGGTCCTAGTGACCAGAGCTGATCTAGACCTATCTAGAGGAAAGTTGGCCGCTCAATGCGGTCATGCTGTAGCTGAGTGCATCCTCAAGGCCAAGCGCGAAGACCCTAGGATGTTGAAGAGATACACTGGAGGGGGTGCTAGGAAGATTGTGTGTGCAGCTCCTAATCTAGACTCACTCAAGCGACTCTATGGAGACGCAAGGCTGTGTGGATTAGTTTGCTATATGGTGACTGATGCAGGACATACAGAAATCCCTGCAGGTACCACAACGGTTCTCGGGATAGGGCCCGGACCACGCTCTGAAATCGATGCACTGACAAGCAATCTACCGCTTGTGAAGTGAATAACTGAAGAAAGCCCACCGTGAGCGAACGCTCTAGGTGGGGGGGTATAACGGCTGGACTGGGAGGCATTTGCCCCCCAGTCCGCCTTACGTATGCCTGTCAATCTAGTTTCCCAGAATGATTAAGCCATCTCGGCGATCTTAACCGAAGCCAAAGCTCCGATACCGACCATCACGCCGTCCATGACCCAGTTGCTAGCAGCAGCAGCTATGTCGCCACCGTTACCCATTACTTGTCCGGCCATGTCCATGTTTCCACCGACCATTGTACCCAGGGCCATCACTACAAATGCAGTGACCCAAGCATCACAGCGTGTGTACACTGTCCAAAGCAGTGCACCACCAGCTATCATACCTAGAGCAGGCCACATGTCAAACGCCCACATTTCTGCGGCGGTGACATCCGACGACTCGCCAGAGGTCAGCATGACCGTTGCGAGCACTGCTCCGATAACCTGAGCTATCAGGCGGCTTCCATTGTCCATCCAACTGTCCTGATCAGCGAGGTCACCTGTCATTATGTGTCCCCAAGTGATCACGGGCAGTATGTGAGCTCCACCAATTGCCATCCAAGCTGCAGCTAGTACGAGAGCACCACCTAGGTCCATCTCACCAACTACAAGCCAGCATACCATGAAGGCGCCGCCCATTTCATTCATCATTGTGTCTGTATCAACCATTGTTGTTTCCTCCTCACTATAGTGAGTGAATCGCGGGCTTCCACTACGATTTATAATAGAATCCTACGAATTCCGGAAATATACCCCCTAAAATGAGTTATTTTCCGTAAGCCGGTGTTACCCAAGATACCTGATATCTACTCCCACATTCATTTTCCTAACATCCTCGGTGCTATGCACCGAATCTAACAGAACACTTGATTCTGCATTCTGAGCCTAAATCGTCATGAGGGCCACCCCGACTCGGGAGGGTGTGGTCACGCAGGTTGCTATTGATCCGGAAGTCCGCGACAACCTACTCTCTGAGTGCCCAGGCCTTTCAGGCCTGGTGGAATGGCTAGACTCGATAGATCGCAGACCGGGCTTGGATGAGCTGGACGGGCATCTCACCGACATCGAGGTGAATCTAGAAGCTCTCAGGACATGCATCGGCTACGCCGATGACGGCTACCAGAGGAATGTAATCAAAAAGTCAGAGCACTATGAGCTGGTTGCTATCTGCTGGACTCCTGGACAGCAAACCCCGATTCACGACCATGTTGGAAGTGACTGTGCCTTCCTGATAGTCGATGGAGTGTCCACGGAGACGATCTACGAGACCGATGAAGAAGGACTCGTTCGTCCGATAAATATCAGGCATTATCAGCCCGGAGAGGTATGTGCTGCAGAAGAGCCCGATATTCATAGGGTCTCAAACGATACCGACTCGGAATTGGTCAATTTGCACATCTATACTCCGCCGCTTCATGCGTACAAAATCTACGCTCCAGCAGATTAAGCGATATCGCGCTTGTAATCGTCCAGCACTTCACTGAACAATTGTATATCGGATTCGAATGTTTCGGGCAGCAATGGCCCGAACGAGAAGCGGAAGAATCTGGAATACGGGGTTTGGTAACTCGGATCCTTAGAATGGGGCCGAGCCATATCACAGTCAGAGGCGCATAGGATAGCGGCACCGCGCTTGAACAACCGCTTGTTTAACTCAGAACTAGTCATACCTTCGGGTAACTCGAGCCAATGGTAGAATCCACCATCTCCTGTATACACTCCAAGTCCCATTTCCTCGAATGCTTTGCCGTAACGATCTCTCTGCCAGTTGTAGTGCTGCTCAACTGCCATACGAGCCTGCTTTACGCGCTCAGGCTCGAGCAGCTTGACCGCATAGTGTTGTGAGGGGTGACTCACACCTCCCATTCCAAAACTAGAGTAGTTTGCCATCGTCTCGATATTGGTCTTACTAGCAATAATCCAGCCAATTCGGATTCCTGGAGACTGTAGCCCCTTGGTACAGGCGCCGGCGAGGAAGACATTGCTATTGTCCAGGTCTTGGACGAACTCTATGCCACTGACTGATGGAGAGTGAAACATTTCGTAAGCCTCGTCTAGCAGGATTCCGTTGCCATGTTGTTCGGCCATCTCGATGAGCTCCCTCATCTCATCTCCCCAACGGGTCTGGCCTGATGGATTCTGAGGGTTCGAGATGACGGGCATCAGGCTTGTCCCCTCGCTAACCCCCTCGCGATCGAAATACTCTGAGTTGCTAGGATGGAATCCGTTCTCCTTGGTGAAGGGGACAATTTCGTACTCAGTATCAGTCTGTGTCAATATATCCAGATATGCAGGCCATTCGATATTGCCGATTCTAACTCTGACATGCTCCTTGAGGAAAGCCATCACAGTGTATATCCCAGGCCGTCCTCCTGCGAAGACCATGACATTCTCAGGAGTAATCGTTGAGTCGTAGCGTGAGTTATAGAAATCCACTATCGCTTCGCGCAATTTTGGGTGCCCCCATGCCTTAGGATAGAACCGATCCTCTGAAGAGACATCAATACTGTTTGGAAGAGGAGGCCCACCAAACTTCTCGAGCGGTGTTGTCAAGGGAAATCCCTGTGACCAAGGATGCGTTCCCTCAGTCCCCATGAAACTTCCAAAAGCATCTCTGAACGCGTACAATGTCTCGTAGATTCCCATCGGCGGGCAGTTGTCAGACAGAAAAGACTCCACTTGTCTTGGTACGCTATTTCCCCCTGCCATGGCTCCCCGTACGGCTACATACAAATTAGTTTCACCGTCTCTATTCAGAATAGTAATTAGAATGGTGAATAAGCGTTAATACTCTCTACCGTTGTAGGGGCCTTATGAGCCACGCTGCTAGACGACGAATATACCTTCCAACATTGCTAGCCTTGCTATTATTGGGCGCCTCTGCTTCTATGACTATGGATTCGGAGGAAAAGGCCGAATTGACTGTAGAAGAGACAGTTTTGGAGACTCACTCGACATCAAATTTGAATTTCCCCGGCATGCAAGATGGCTCGATTTATTCTGTCACTTCTCTCACGGCTTCCTTCCAACACACATGTGTTATCCTGAATGACCAAACGATGAGGTGCTGGGGCGATGCAGGCCAGGGATTCCTAGGGAACAACGATTTTTGGTGGGAATACTGGGTTCCTCAGTATGTTAGTCTCGGAGATAATGGAGGCGCTTCCTACGCAGTTGAGACCTCATCATGGGGGCATCATTCTTGCACCATAATGATCGATGACGCAATCAAATGCTGGGGAGAGGCAGGACACGGCCAACTCGGCCACGGTGTTCATGGAGGCTTCCATAGCGATCCCATAGGCGTAGCGTCACTAAACGGAACACCAGTTGAGATTGCAGCTGGTTTCCACCACACTTGCTCAATCATGGATGACTACAGCCTCTATTGTTGGGGCGACAATTTCTATGGTCAAGTCGGAAACAATGGTACGCTTGGTGGAGCCGATGAGGATGTTGGCTATCCCACACATATTCCTCTGCCTCATAACCGAACCGCCATTGCTGTCAATCTCGGCGGGAACTCCGGATGTACAATTCTAGATAACGGCAGTGGAATGTGCTGGGGCCTGAATGACCAAGGACAACTGGGCGATGGCACCCAGACAGACAGAAATGTCCCCACCCCAATAACTGCTATCCCAGCGAACAGGACACTAGCCGCCCTTGCTGTGAGCACCCAGACTACATGTGCTATTCTGGACAATGGTAGAGCAGTCTGCTGGGGTCTGAATGATGTGGGCCAGTTCGGTGACGGGACATTCACTAATTCGACCTCCGCTTCCTATGTCTCTCTGCCTGCTAACCGAACCGCGATTGCTATCGATTCGGGTAGGGAGCATGCCTGTGCAATACTTGATGACAACAGTGCATGGTGCTGGGGCAAGAATCTTGATGGGCAATTGGGGGATAATACTACCAACTGGTCCAATGTACCTGTCCCCGTGGCCGGGAACCACTCATTCTCGGCTATTTCGACCGGGTATTACCATACCTGCGGGATTCTCACCAACGCATCCGTTTACTGTTGGGGATATCACGGAGGAGGCCGTCTTGGCATAGGAATCGATGTGGACGCAGACGAGCCCGCATGGGTGAATCTAACCAGCGGTGCCGCAGGACTACATGGGTACCTCGGAGAGAGAGATCACGACGGTGACGGCATACTCTCTATCTTTGACCAAACGCCCTATCCTCCACCAGTCTGCACTGAAGGAAACTATCTCGTCGGCTATGAATGCATAGATGCTTCACCAGGGCATTATGTCGCCAATAACGGCTCGACAGAGCAGACTCCCTGCGCTAATGGCACCTATCAACCATATTCCGGCCAAAACTCGTGCTATCAGACAGACTCGGGTTACTATACGGATGAATTAGGCTCAATACAACAGACAGCATGCTCTCCAGGCTCCTATCAACCAGACATCGGCCAAACCTCTTGCATAGATGCGACACCAGGGAACTATTCCACGCATTCAGGGTCGATATCACAGTCTGTGTGTACTGCTGGAACCTACCAGCCGAACTTTGGCCAACCATCCTGCTTAGATGCCGACCCGGGTCATTTTGTACTTCTGCAGATGCAGACTAACCAGATTCCTTGCGCCCCCGGCTTCTACCAGCCAATAGCAGGACAGACTAGCTGCTTCTCGGCCTCTGAGGGACACTACGCCCCAGGCGAAGCCTCCTCTCAGCAACTCGAGTGCGAACCTGGAACTTATGCTGACAGGAGAGGATTCGATGCTTGCGATTTGGCCGACCCCGGGCATTATGTTCCCGGCAGCGCAGCTATTGAGCAGTTGGCTTGCTCAGCCGGTTTCAATCAACCATCTATGGGTATGACGGAATGCCTGATTAACGATCCTGGATACTACACATCTCAATCAGGAACAGCCAACCCATTGGCGTGTCCTGGAGGTAGTTACCAACCAGATTCTGGAGGCACCGGATGCTTAGATGCCGACCCGGGTCATTATGCTCCACCACCCGCCAGCACATCGCAGTTACCTTGCGCGGTGGGAACTTATGCTCCCACTGAAGGTACAGCAGTGTGCACATCTGCCGACCCGGGTTATTTCGTCGCAGAAGAAGGCTCGTCAGGCCAAGAGGCATGCCAAGCAGGCACCCACCAATCAGATTCCGGGTCTTCGGAATGTTCTGAAAATGATCCAGGATACTATACTGATTGGTCGGCAGAAACCGAGCAGACTCCGTGTTCACCAGGAACTTATCAGAACGCTCCCTCTTCCACTTCTTGCATAGAGACAGACTACGGCTACTATGCTCCTGAGCTCGCCACTGAAAATCAAATTCCTTGCGATGTGGGAACCTACCAATCGTCCAAAGGTCAAGCTGCTTGTATTCCAGCTGAGAAGGGCCGCTATGTCGATGAGCAGATTGCCACAGAGTCCACTCCCTGCGATGTGGGAACTTACCAGCCCGGAGAGAGCCAGTCCTCATGTTTGGATGCTGATCCCGGTTACTATGTCCCTTCGGAAGGTTCCGAATTACAAATTCCATGTGAAAGGGGAACCTACCAGTCTTTGTCAGCCCAGACCGAATGCGATAGGTCCGACCCGGGTTACTATGTAGCCAACAGTGCCGCTATCTCTCAGACCCCCTGCAATCCGGGCAACTACCAGCCGGTTTCAGCTATGATGAGCTGTAAAGAGGCAGATATCAATCACTATGTCGAGGAGTCCGCTGCTGCCAGCCAGACCAAATGTTCTGATGGATATAACCAGCCTGAGATAGGTATGACTAGTTGCATAAAGGATGAGGCAACAATCCCGATGATTGCTATCGTGGCAGGAGTGGGAATACTAGTCATAGCGGGTATATTTATGCAATCTCAGAAGCCCAAGTCATCTCAGAAGCGTCGTAAGAGAAAACCTCGAAAGGGTAAGAGAAGACCACCTCAAGGGAAGAGAAAGAGGCGCAAGCCTGCACCGGTTCCTAGCACCGAGGCCTCCCAAGAGGAAGAGTGACATCCTAGCGCAGTTGATATGCAATAGGGCCTCCCCCGGAATCCATGCGAGACTACCCCGGCGACAGGGTCGACCTACGCAGTGATACGGTCACTCAGCCCACTCCGGCCATGCGTGAGGCAATGTCGAAGGCTGCGGTCGGGGACGATGTCCTAGGGGATGACCCCACCGTAATCGAACTCCAGAACCGTATTGCTGAGATGCTGGGCAAGGAGGCGGCTCTGTTCGTTCCTTCCGGCACGATGTCCAATGCTGTGGCAATCAAGACCCAGACTAGACCTGGGGATGAAATTGTCACTCATCGCAAGAGCCACATCTACATGTACGAAGCAGGAGGTTACGCGGTACTCGCGGGTTGTTCGATTTCCTTGGTCGAAGGTCAGATGGGACAGATGTCTCCAGATGATGTTAGAAAAGCAATTCGGAAGGTGGCTGGAAGCGATTCCCATTATCCTGAATGCACATTGATTTGTGTAGAAAACACAGCCAATGTAGGGGGAGGCTCAATTTACAACCAAGAGACTTTGGATGCAATTTGTGAAGTCGCCCACTCAAATGACTGCAGAGCCCATTTGGATGGTGCGAGAATGTTCAACGCGGTCGTTGCCAGCGGAACCGATCCAGCGAGAATGGTGAGGGACTTTGATACAATCTCTATATGTCTCTCTAAGGGCTTGGGTGCTCCTGTTGGCTCGGTCTTAGTTGGTGACGCTTCAACCATCGCCGAGGCTCACAGATGGCGCAAGATGTTTGGAGGTGGAATGAGGCAGGCAGGGATGCTAGCAGCCGCCGGGTTGTACGCGCTTGAGAACAATATCGATAGATTGGCCGAGGATCATGCCCGGGCCCGTCGTCTGGCTGAGGCTGTGGACGCAATGGGCGCATACTCAGTGGACTTGGATGCTGTTCAGTCGAATATGGTTTACATCGATTGTAGTAAGGGCGGCGCTAAGTCCCTAGTCGATAAGTTGGCCGAGCAAGGAGTCGATGTTCTAGACCTCGAGCAAGGAGTTGACTACGGGGATGTTTCTACGGTCAGGGCGGTGGTGCATCTACATGTGACTGACGAGGACATCGACCGGGCTATTGTCGCCTTCAAAACCGCTCAATAACCCGTAAGCATTCAATATCCGGTAGGGGAGCGAAGGCCATGCGAATTGCCTCAGCACTAGTGGTAGGTCTGTTGTTGTCGTCCTTCGCTATCACAGTCACTAGCAGCGAAGGGAGCTCGATGTGGGACGATGCCAGAATGGGTGTAAACGGAGGTACCGTAGGTGTGATTGCAATCCCTCTGGGAAACGGCTCTAACATCTCAGAGATTACCGTTCAAGAAGATGACTTCGCCCCAGTCGTAGAGGTGTATACTGCCACATGGTGCACGAATTGCGTCTACACCGAGAGTACCCTCGACGAGGCAATTGGAGACACAGAGGTGTTCAGGATACATTATCATAGACACAAGTTCGAGGCATTGGACCCATTCGGCAGTAACTCAACCGAACATCGCTGGGAGTCGACCTACGGTGACGCCTCATACGCTTATAGCGATCCTAGCAACACACGCATTCCCCCCTCTAACGTATTCTCCGGAGAGAGACTCCACCTGGGCACAAGAGCCAGCTCCAGCAGTCTAGTCAACGACTATGCTACATCACTTGCGACCGGTGTATCTGAACAGTTCCATGGATCAGCCTCATTATCGATATCGGAGTCAGAGCAAGGCTCGCTGCAAGCCTCTTGGAATCTCAGTCAATTAGAGTACTATTGCATGGAAGGGGCCGGCGGTTGTCCTACCATCACTCTCTCTCCTTGGGTTATGTTCATCGAGGATAGTGCCTACTTCCCAGAGGGCACCAACGGCTTGGATTACTACCATCATGTGCTTCATGAGGCTCACGAAGTTGAGGGAGTTTCAGGTTCAATCACACTCAATCCACCCGCCACTTGGGATGGCGACGATCTGCATATTGTGCTATTGATCGATTGGTCTTATCCAGAAGAGCCCGAATCACCCCTCCCCGCTCCCGGAATTGTAGCAGTTCTAGTTTGCATGCTGGTGGCCGCTGCATCTCGCAGACAGAGATGATTATCAGGTCGCATGGAATGCCTCAGTTGGGTTGAATAACCCCGCCCCTCCATCGCGGATGCTCGGTGATGCTCGTGAGACACGAATCCAATGTTCAGGTGACTTGTGAAGAGGTTCCGAGAGGAAGGATGCCTGACTGGTTATTAGCTCACTTGACTGCACAATCTCTGGGTCCAGGAGATGAGTCCAACCCGCAGAGCAGACTGCTCATAATCTACCCTACAGAGTCATCCAGACGACAAGCGCTGTCTGAGATTCAGAATAACCATGCCGTGGATAAGACTCTGCACCACACCATAGCCTCACTACGCTCATCCCTACTCGCAGATCTCAGGGTTCCAAGACTACTCAGTACAGAGGCACCCTTTGAGATTATTCTGCATGAGGAATGCAGTAAGGCCGCCTCACAACTCGCTTTCCCACTCATCAATCCATTACCTGATATGAGGTGGGGAAGGGGCAAGACAGCAACCCTCTCAGAGTTACACTCCTATCTCTCCGAGCAATCAGCGACGATTCGGTGGGATGGGCCAGGAATAGCCTCCTTCAGGACAGTTATCGCTGACCTGGAAGAGAGATTGGGCGGGACCCACCCAGACATGGCCACAGAGTGTATTGTCAATGGTTTGGAAGACTCTGACACACCCTTTACACTGCTAGATGTTGATGGTATCCTGATGCTCGACCACCCACCCGGTCTGTCTGAGTGCGACATCGATATGCTGCTGTCGCTTTCCAGCCACCGCCCCATCCATCAGTTAACCCACCCGGGTAACTTCAGGTTGGGCCATCACGGACTTATGCTGGTAGACGAGCATCCTATCTCAGAACTATCACAACTACCAGATTGGATTCCACCCCATCAACCCAATCACACTGCCGCAGATTCATCCGTCACTAGGCTAATGCTACAGAGGGAGGAACACTCATTCGACGCAGCAATTGTACTCGCCCGAGATCGCTTGGAAGAGAGTCAAGATTCGAGGATAATAATCGTCGATCCTTCTTTGGATTCCAATCTCCACAAATGGGACCAGCGTCTGAAGTCAATTGGGATTGAGGCACCACAAGCGAAGATACCTTCCTCATCTCACCCAGTCGGCCATTGGATTGGCACTCTAGCAAACCTTCCCCATGGTCCAGACGCTTTCTGTCTACAAGCATTGAGATCTTTAGCTATACAATCTACAATCAAACCATTCGAAGCGTCCCTCGGGCACCCCTCAAACTCTCGAATCGAGCCAGTCGCTGACCCGGAGATTCTGACACGACTGGCTCGAGATGATCATGTCTTAGGGGGGCCGGGAAACCTCGAGAAGTGGCTTCGCACCCTATCGCGTCCGACAACATCGCAGTATGATCACATATCTAAGGAATCGACTCAGTGGTGGCTGCTATGCCTAGCAGAGTCGTTACGCCCTATCCTGAATCGAGAGGATCTGCTAGCTCTTTCAGATGAGAGTATAGTGATAGGTTGTGAGACGGGAGAAGCCCTACCTCTCCCGGAACCAGCATCAGATGGCGATGGCTGGTTGAATCGTCTACTGTCTTCCATGGATTTGAAATCGCTGATGGAGCACAGTGATGGCGAAGGGACCACCCCAGCAACTGTAGCACAGGCTATTATCAAGGATCACCGGGCCCTCCGATCTTATCAGTCCAGTCTTGGATTGAAAGCTCCTGAATCTGGGCCTGACTGGGTGGATGAGTTTGACTATCTTCTGAGCCGCTCCTGGGTGGAGGACGGGACTGCACCATCCACTCACAGGGTTACTCTACTAACTCCATCCGAAGTCTTGGGGTGCACTGCAGATCACATCATCATGGCAAACCTATCCAGTTCTTCATGGGACCTCAGCGTTCCTAGGATGGCCTTCCTTGGAGATGAGGAGAGGCATTCCGAAGGACTACTGCGACCTGATGGTCCAATCCGGGACGCCCGACACTATCTGGAGAGTATACTCGCTTCAGCCAATGAGGTGATTCTACTAGATCCATCTCTCGATGATACATCTCCTCCAGCCGCACCTTTGCGGGAATGGGCGACGGTCAATGACCCGAATAACGAGGCTACAATTTTCGCATTCGATCCAAACTCACCGCTCGAGCCAAGAGGTGAGAGGCAACTGGAAGGTGCCATGATGAATCGAATGATTGTAGCGCCCAGAGCACCACTCAATCCCAACTCAATCACCATCCCTCTAGATGCCACTCTCCAGAGAGATCGAGAGCGCAGGGAACCGAAGCATACCGATGAAGATGGATATCTGCCAAAGTCAGCTAAATCCCATCTGTTGTCTGCTGAAGTATCCGACTATTCCCGTTCCACCCCAGCCGGTGTAGATCCACCGCGTTCCAACCAGAGATGGCCAGTGATTGGGGGCTTTGTTAAAGGAGGAAAGAAAACACCTTCAATCGATTACAGGCCAATAACTCCTAATGAAACAGGGACGGAGATTAGTGATGCAAGACACGGACACCTATCAGGGGCGGAGCAACACATCGAAATCTGGTCCCCAAGCAGGTTGCACGATTGGCTACGCTGCCCAAGAATGGGTTGGCTTTCCAGAAGTCTGAGAGCAGACCAAGACGAGCGCCAGTCAGAGGATCTAGACCCACGTACTCACGGCGAGTTGTTGCACCTGGTGCATCATGATATGATTTGCAGCGTATTGGGGATGGAGATTGGTATCGAGAGACAAATTGATGATGATACTGCCCTCAACATTTCTTCCTCTGGCTTAAGCGAGGACGAGATGATGAGGGTGGCATTAGAGTCATTGGACTCCAGAGCACCTTGGTTGGATAGGACCGACGCAGTTTCGAATCACAGACTCAGGATTCTAACTGGTTTGGGAAGGCCAGAATGGAACGACTGGCTCGCCAGTCCTGCAGATACTCTAGCATCCGGCAGAATTGGGACCATCGTGAAAGCAGAGGCGGAACTCAATGACGCCGCACCACTATGTCTAGAGTGGGACATGTCGGATTTTGATACGAAAGGTATCACCATCTCAGTCCCAACAGAACTCTCAGGCGAGAAACTTCCCTCTATCCGAGTAAGGGGACTAATAGATCGCGTCGATGCTCTGCCCCTAGATCCTGAAACCGGTACTTGGGTAAACCGAGATGGCGACGAAACCGTAGCCCCACTCAGGCTACATGGCTCCGAGTGGAAGCCAAGAAGACTGATTGCAATCAGGGATCTGAAGACTTCTGAGAGCAAGACAGCAGAAAATCGCCATTCAGATGGCCTACTCCAAGAACTACAACTGGCACTCTATTCTCGAGCATGGGAGATTGCTCATCCCGGGGACCTAGTTGTAGCTGCTGGAATCTCCCTGTTCAGTCATGAAACCGAGCATATGGTGGAAGTCTCTTCGAAGCATCTCAGCGACCAAGTTAGCATAGGGACTCGTACAGATATCGCCACACATCTCTATCGCTTCATTGACGAGCCTCCTTCTCCGGATAGCGATCATTTCAGAGCATGGCTAACTCATCGCCTCACAGTTGCATTGCGTGCAGCCAGAGGAGCCGCCGAAGGTCGAGTCCACCCCACTCCTTCAGAGGGCGTATGCGCCTACTGTTCGGTAAGCGATGCCTGCGATGTCAGAATGGAGGGAAGATTCTGATGCGCCTAAACACAGCCCAACGGCTGGCTCTAAACATCGACTCACACATTGTGATTGACGCTGGAGCAGGAACTGGCAAGACCAGCACCATTGTACACAGAGTGATTGAACACTATCTGACAGAGGATCAGAGAGCGACTAGAATACTGCCCACTCCGGAGCGACCTGCAAAACTTCCAGGGGGCATGATAACCGCCCCATCTTCCGAGAGGATCGATCTCAGGGAATGGGGAGGATTGCTCCCCGGTGAGGTTGTGCTACTGACCTTCACAAATCGAGCTGCCGATGAGATGCGAGACCGGCTGAGGAGTGACATCGCTGGATTGAGGCCGGGCCCCACTGGCTCGGATGAAGCTGGAAGGAGCGACCCAAGAATCAGAGATTCAGGTTTCGGAGAACAGCTCCTGACACTCTTGGAGGATGCTCCAATCGGCACAATAGACTCCTTCCTGAATCGACTAGTCTCACCTTACCGAGGTCTATTGGGCGATGCCCTCAGCCGTGAGAATGTCTCGGAAGCAGGCCGAGCACTACTGGTGGAATCGGCTCTCAACACCCTATGGCGGCTGCCCAGCGCTGTACCCCGTATTGGAGAAGCGGTAGATGCCGGCTTACCCTCTGAGATGGCATCCGACATCCTAGCCGCTCGTGACCGTATAGCGAGCCACTACTCTGGAAGGTGGACCGCAGCGAAGGTGCTGCGCAACCTAGTCGACAAGTCCGTCTTCATCGAAGAAGCTTCGAGAAATCTGATGGTAGATGGACGATTCTCTGCCGATTTACTACATCAGCAGATTATGGCATCTATTGCACCGGAAGATATTCGTCAGCACGCAGAACTAGTTCACTCGATAATCACCAGATTCAGTAATCTGGTGAAGGACAACTCAGCGCTGCTAGCCTTGGATGGGTGGCCGGCAGAATCGAGGATGGCTTGTCTGGATGAACTCTCTACCGAACTCATACCTGATGACCCTTGGGAACAACTAGTATGGTTGGGGCACATCATCGAGTGTACTCTAAATCGCGGGGGTTCTCTGAGAAAGGGAACTCTTTCCTTCCTACCTTACAACAACCTGCCATCCGACGACTGGGTGGCTGGAATTGCCAAGGTTTCTAGCATTAAGGATCGTACTAGCAAGGAACATGTCAAGACCGGAATAAAGGCTATCTCAGATGACCTGAAAGCTACTTGGTCCTCCGATTCAGGTCTATTGGTTCTACATTTCACTAAGCTGGCCATGTTCCTTGACGGAACTAGACCCCCAGCCTCACCGGGCTCTTGGAGGCCAACGGTTACACCGTTACCCGACCCCCTTCCTGAGCGCATTGATTCTCAACCACAGGAGTTCGGATTCGGTTTGGAGTCCGAGGTGAGGAACTTGGAAGACCTATATCTCGTGCATCACGGATTCAAGGGAATATTGCAGAAACTAAAGGAGAGAGACGAGGTACATGACTTCGACGACATTCAGAGGTTGGCCGGAGATTTGCTACTCGCCAACTGCCCCTCAACATGCAGGGCATTCTATCCTGACTCTTTGCAGGGTGATCTTGACTCAATCTCTGACAGTCCTTGGACTGATGACCATATCCACACGGCTTTCGATACACTTGGGAGGTTGGAAGCCAATCCAAGTTTGGCTGGTGCGGCAGCCTCAGATCTCGGGGCTATCCGCAATGATCTACAGTACAGGTACGATCTGCTAAGATCGATTAGGAGGAGGTACAGGGCATTCATCATCGATGAGGCTCAGGACAATTCACCACTCCAATGGCGTTTGCTGGCAAGGTTATGGGGTGAGAGGAGGATTGAGAATGACGAGTCCGAGACACCAGATACTCCATGGCAACCTACAGTATGTTATGTGGGTGATGTCAAGCAGAGCATCTATGCTTTCAGACAGGCGGAAGTGACCGGATTCCTAGAATACGCTCGCCAGTTAATGCTCGTCAACGACCACGAGATTGCTAGTGTTCCCGCACTGGTACGCAAACCCGCTCTTCGCAGGCATTCCCACAGCCGTGATCCTAGAAACGCTCACGCCCTGACTATAGCCAAGGCCAGCGAGCATATGGAGAAGGGAGGAAGGGATCTAGTTCCGTGGATACCATTCGACGCCACTGACCGAAATCTCCCAGCCCCAGGGGAGCCCGAGGTCGAGCGCCGAAGGCGAGGTATGATAGCTCTACAAGTCAACTATCGCACCAGCGGAGGTCTCCTCAGAGCGATGAACGAGTGGTGGGAGGATGTCTTTGCCCATCGCCACAGGATGTTCCCATCAGCGGACTTCTATGCTACTCCTCAGACTCTCTTTGCAGATCCAGATAAACAAGATGACTCTGGATCAATAGAGTGGATATGCCCACTCTCCACTGGTGGGGAACAGGATCCTCCAACAGACCTGACTACCCCCTTGGATCCATTTGGCCCCGGTCCACCAGACCCTCTAGAGCGTCAAGCGTTGATGCTAGCACTAAGGGTCCGCAGCCTAATTCTGGGAGAGACGGTCAGAGTCAGGGCCACTGATGGGAGTTGGCACGAACTCGAGGCGGACGAACCAGTGGATCCTAGCGACATCATGATTCTACTTCCAACTAGGCCTAACATTCGCGACACAGTCATCAGAAATTTACGTGATCATGGAGTCCCAGCCCAGGCAGACCGCGAAGGAGGGCTACTCGAGAGGCCAGCGGTCCACGCTCTCGAAGGCCTCCTACAACTCATTGCCAGACCCACTTCTCGACACAGTGCTACTTGGGTCGCTCGCTCGGCAATCGTCGGTATGGACGACTCCGAACTACAATCGTATCTTGATGGTGCCAGAAAGGGAGATGATCTCCTGCACCGGTTGTCAGAATGCTGTCCAAATGACAGACTGAGAGCACTAGTCGAGAGGTGGAGAGAACTCTCATCCTGTGGCCGTGTCATCGATCTACTCGAGGAGACCATAGACCATTCAGACCTTCTAGTAGGTTATCACGACCCAGCATCTATTCAGGATGTAGAGAACTTCGTAGAGGTAGTCAGGGGACTCTCTCTAGAGGTCGGAGGCGATCCGATGGTACTCGCCGATCGAATACGCGACCTGAGAGAGGACAACTCCAACGCCATCGAAGCGGTCAACACACCACCCAGCAATGCTGTAAGGGTCATGACCATACACAGTGCAAAGGGACTCGAGGCTAAGGTGGTCTTCCTCGTAGATCTGTTCTCCAACAGGCAGACCAATATGACGAACGAGAATATGAGTCGTCTTATTGTCAGTCCCGAGATGTTCTCGGGCAACCCAAAGCCCTGGCCAGGCAGAGGTTCACCTCAGTCTGCTGTCTGGAATCATGTAAGTTGGCTGCATCGGGCCCGCAAGAGCGCAGAGGCGAGAAGACTTCTCTATGTCGGAGCCACTAGGGCCGAGAACAAACTAGTAATCGTCGGATCTCCCCGCAAGACTGCTTGGAATGAAGATACCGGGCTTGTAGTGCCGTGGACATATGACAAGGCCATACCCCAATTAGGTCAGATGTGGATGGAGTCTCTGAGACAGGGATCCCTAAGGAGAGCCGAGACAGACTCTCCTTGGATTGATGAGGAGGATGACCAAGATCCACCACCACTCAGGATGAGGGGATTCAGAAACTTCAATCCAGTTAGAATGGTATCCAACGGCTCAATAGGTGACTCGCAGACACTCGATGGGATGCTCATCATGCACCACCCAGATTGCTTCGAAACAGAAGGATCAGTTTTGACGCCTCTACAGCGTATTGAGAGAATGGACGATGCTGCTAGGTCATCAGGCACAGAGTCTGAATCAGTCGTTACACCAAGAGTTGATTCTGCGCCTCGTATAATCCTCTCACCAAATCGGCTTCCTGTATTCGACGAGTGCACTAGGAGGCAATGGTATGAGACTAGAGGTGGACTGAGTCCGGACCCGATAATGCCTGTTGAGGGAGCCGTGGAATCTACCAGTATGCCGAGCAATGTTGACCCTGCTACATTCGGAACAATATTCCATAGAGTTTTGGAGATAGGTCTTGGAAACCCTGGTCTCGATGGCCAGAATCCAAGTGCACCTCTGCTACCGTCGTGGACGGTCTATCGGGAGGACAGAATCAACGATCCGGAGATTTACAAGACGGTATTCAACGAGTTGCTGCCACCCGATGCCGACGAGGCTAGAACATCTGAATTAGTAGCGATGATGGCGGACCGAGTCAGCTCCGGTTCACTCGGCGCAATGATACGAAAGAATGTCGTTCGCAACCACAGATTGGAGGCACTGAGGACTGAGATGCCATTCCATATCTCAATCGATGTCGACACCAAAGGCGCAGCCAAGCATAGATGGAGTCCCGATGGAGATATCCCGATGATAAGCCACGATAGTGCAGTAGTCGAGATGAGCGGAATCATCGATCTAGTCGTATGCACGCAAACCACTGATGGACAACCCGCTATCCGTGCTGTAGATCTGAAAACTGAGGATGCTGGCGCGATAGATGCTGATACTCCTACCAGACTCATTGAAGCACTGGGCTCCGAGGAAGCCGGGCCCGCAAATGAGGCCGAAACCGAGGTCCTATCAAAGCACAGTCTACAACTCGCACTATACTATCGTGCACTGAAGAGCATCGAGGATGCGAGAGAGGCTGAGGGATTATCATCCCGACAGGTCCTTCCCCCTGCTATTCTAATTGGCGTAACTGGTAGATTAGTCGAATATCCAGAAGAGATGTTGGCAAGATCACTCTCTAACCTAGATGCTCTCCTTGAGAGAAGCGCGACAATGTCACTGTCATCATCGATGCCCCTGTCTTTGTTCGAGAGATTGCCCCACGAGTCTTCAGAAGTGTGCGACAGATGCCCGTTCAGCCGAGGTCAAATTCCTATTTGTGGTCCACAAGATGCATAGCACAGAGTCGAAGAATCCATTTGCCCAATCCCACACACAGGGCCATGGCAATCAACTTGGATGCACTGGCAAAGAGAAGTGATGAGGTTTGGGAAGAGTCGATTCTACCCAACCTGATGGAGTTCGTTAGCATCCCCGCCCTCTCTCCTCTCTTCGAACCTAAGTGGGCGGAGTTGGGAGAGCTAGACGCAACGATTGACCTATTCTGCTCATGGCTCGACGAGCAGAATATCACTGGTATGAGCCATGAAGTCCATCGGATTGACGACAAGTCGCCAGTGCTTCTGGTGACTATCGAGGGCACTGGCCCAGGAGAGGTGATTTTCTACTCCCATCTAGACAAGCAACCATCCAAACCCGAACTCTGGTCTGAAGGATTACATCCTCTGAAGGCAGTTCGCAGGGACCCGTGGTTGTATGGGAGAGGCTCAGTCGACGACGGCTATGGAGGATACCTATGCGTAACCTCAATCCGACTTCTTCAGGAAGCTGGAATCCCTCACCCCCGCTGCTCTTTCTTGATTGAGACCTGCGAGGAGTCGGGCTCATTCGATCTCCCACCATACTTGGACGCGCTGAGCGAGCAGTTAGGAGACCCCGACATGATCGTGGTCTTGGACAGTGGTGGTCCCGACTATGACCATGTTTGGATGACTGAAGCTCTCAGAGGTCTAGTTTCAGGAACTCTCTCTGTTCAAGTTTCACATGAGGGAATTCACTCGGGTACATCGGGCGGGTCTATCCCCTCATCATTCAGAGTTCAGAGAATACTCCTCGACAGAGTTGAGGACTCATCCACAGGGGAGATCCTCATCCCTGAGATGCATGTCGAAATCGGCACTGACATCCGTGAGAAGGCTGCAGCTTTGGCAGATGTGGTCGGAGACAGCTTATGGGAGCAATTCCCAACGGTTGACACCCTAGTTCCGGTTGCAGACTCAACCGCTGACATGATTATCGCGATGAACTGGCAACCCACTCTATCGATAATCGGTGCTGATGGCATGCCAGCGGTACAAGTGGCTGGGAATGTCCTGCGGACTAACACTGATCTGAAACTGAGTTTCAGAATACCTCCTGGAGTGGATTCTGAATCCGTAGTCGAGAGTGCCAAGCAGATTCTGGAAGCAGACCCTCCGTACGGCGCCGAAGTCACATTCTCTCCCGACTCTTGCGCTGATGGCTTCCATGCTCCTCCGCTAGGAGGCAGAGTAAGCAAGGCAATCAACGAGGCCGCAATGACTCTGACAGGACTCCCTCCACGAGCTTCTTGGACAGGAGGCACTATCCCGTTCATGGCAATGATGCAGGGCAAGTACCCGGATGCCATGTTTCTGTGCACTGGTTCTGCAGGACCAGGAAATAACGCACACGGACCCGATGAGAAGCTGCATATCCCCTCCTCAAAGAGGCTCACTGCGGTGCTGTCTGCAACCATAGCCGCTATTTGTGAATGAGCCCGTATAACACGGTTGGTAGATTCAATACAACCCGCCGGGGTTATATCGGATGCGTTTGTCGAGCCCCTTAGGGGGGCTCGTATGTCTGAAGAAGAAGGAACAATCACACCTGAGGTCAGAATTCGCCAGTTGGAGGAGAGACTGGCCGAGGAGACAGACCGTCTAGAAAAGCTGTATGTGGCGTACAAAAAGGTCGAGGATGAGTTCTCGGAGAGGAACGCCGAGTTTGAGGTTCTAGAGAAGCAATTAATCGATTCAGCCGTCGAATATGAAGCACTCGAAGACCTTCTCTCGGATAAGGAGGCGAAGGTCCACGAACTCGAACTCGATGGAGCAAAGTCATCCAAGAAGATCGAACATCTTGAGCCAGAACTTGAGAAGCAACAGGAGATGTACACTCGCGAATCAGCTCGCCTTGGAAGAGTCTTCGAACTCGCTGAGGAACTCGATGAAGCAAACCGTGTCGCAAACGCAGAATTAGGTGCTAGAGATGACTGGTATGTTCAGCACATGCAACTATTCGAGCAACTCAATGAGGCAATCAAGACCCGCTATGAGATGATTGACAGAGCAGTAGAGTCGGCCAAGGAAATGCTCTCAACTCAAGAGACATTCAAGGAGCGGATGGACGAGGCACTCGATGCTGTAAAGGAAGCTACTGAGGATGATTCTGATGAGTCAGAGGAATCCGAAGAGGACAACTCCTGATCACTTCGTCTGGTGCATATAGCAGTTCTCAGTACCCCTGTAAGTGACTCTTCGACACTTCTTACCGTTTCTCACATCTACATACACACAATTGGTGTTTTCAGTTCTCGCCGAGATGGTCTCGGCTAGGTTGGTTTCTGTTGCACCTTTCCAATCAGGATTTGCAACGGTCCCGGGCTTTTCTCCTTCCCCTTCGACCGCCCCCCTGATACTCGTACTCTGTCGGACAACCTTCAGCTCGTTCGCATCGAACCAGAATGTGCCACAATCTTTGCATCCATCAATAACCATCACAGGGCCGAGGGATTCGATTATTTCGTCATCTTCCTTCTTCTTTGCCGGATCTCGAATCGCAGCAACAAACGCAACAACCACCACGATGGCTAGTATCCCAACTATCGCACCTGGATGGTCAATTGGTCCGATATTTCCAATTCCACCTCCACCTCCCTCGGGCATAACATAGACAATCTTGAATTCCAGCATCAAACCATCACAACTAGGGCATCTGAGGGAGCACTCCTCCCCTTCAGTCTCAAGCAGATGATTGAATTTATCTGCTAAATCTTCAGCTAACTTGACCTCTAAGCGCTTGGCATCTAGCATCGCTCCTTTGCATTCATCGCAATGATAGTATCCACTTTGTCTCCATAGTCGAAATGTAAGTTGGCCACATCCTCGAGGGCACTGTAACTTCTCTATATCCCCCTTTTGAGTCAGATGCCCTCTACAGAACAGCTCCCCCTTCATCGCCTCTCTGATGCAGGTTCTTCCACTATGCTGTGTACCCATACAGATAATGATTGAAGGATCCTGAGCCTGATGTTTTTTGCAATAATCAGACTTGTACATCGTCGGACTTCTACAATCAGTACCGTTCTCTTTTACTCCGCTGCACCTGGCCACTCAATCACCCGGCTTTGTACCGTCAGATAGGCGGATGCACTTAGCAGGTATCCCGGCCCAGACCTCTCCAGGCGGTATTTTGGTCCATTTAGGCACAACTGCCCTGGATGCTACAACCGCCCCAGCCCCAATCTCACAGCCGGGCTGAACTATGCTACCGGTACCCAAAAGAGCACCATCACCCACTTTCACAGGAGAGAGAACCAACTCGTTTTTCTCTGTTAGGTGGGCATTGATGGTTGCATGACCTCCCATCACCGCACCTTCTCCTAGAGTAACCATCCCAGCATCGTTGATGTTGTCTGTGTTTAGTTGAGCTCCCTTGCCAATCTTGGCCCCCATTAGGCGGTAGTAGGTGTTGCCGAGGAAAGAGGGCACTATTACCCAGAGGAATAGCAGAGCAGAGCGATGGAAGATCATCGACCATGCCCACTGAATGGTAGTGAAGGACTGCAGCGGAACACGCCCCTCTTCCAGTCGTGGTCGCATCAGACCTCCCAATAGGCCACAAAGCATGACCATGCAGATGCCCCAGAACAGATATCCCAGACCGAGCCCGACCCCTGTTCCTACAGCCTCAATGAGTATCCCTTCACCGACCACCCCCTCTCTGATTCGCATCAAGAGGATATATCCCGGGGCAGCTGCCACTCCCCAGATTACGGCGATGAACAGCATGACGACCACAGATAGGACGTTCTGAATTAGATGGAAGCCGCGCATCTTGACCCTCCTTACGCCCTAGTCACCCCACTCAGGCCCTTTAGCATCGCCTACGGCATCCTCAAGTCACCGCTGTCGACGGCACAGCCATGGCACAGGCATGTGGGATGCTGGGCGACGGCTCGAAGGCTGTGAAGGTCCACCATCTCATCAAGGCCCCGGAGAATACTCCCGAGTCGGTGAGAAGGAGAGAGTCATGGGACGCTACCGAGCCGGCTACTGTCTACAAGACACCTGAGATTATGCCAGATGGGACTCACTGCACCGCTGCCACTGTGATATTCCGGACTCGCGGGTGCGTATGGTGGTGGAAGTCCGGTTGTACCTTCTGCGGCTACTTCAACGATGTTCGTGACGATGTGTCTGCCGATGACTTGTTCGCCCAGTGGGAGGAGGCTAAGCGCAGGCTAGACGACTTTGATGGCTGCAGTATGGTCAAGGTATACACATCTGGGACCTTCTTCGAGGACCGCGAGAATCCTCCTGAGTGGCAGGATGCTATTCTCAGGGAGACCCATGAGAGGGGACTACATCTGGTCATCGAGGCTCAAGCCCAGATGTGCACTCCGGAGAAGATGGCATGGGTCGCTGAGAGGCACCCAGGGTGCACGGTCGCAATCGGCCTCGAAGCCTATGATGACACGGTGCTGAGATTCCATGTGAACAAGGGATTCTCAACCAAGCAGTGGCATCGCTCGGTCGAGATGCTCAAGGACAACGGCTTGAGAGTCAAGACCTACCTTCTGTTCAAACCCCCATTCATGTCTGAAGGTGACGCCCTAAGGCTCACCACCAAGTGGGTCACAGAGGTCGCCCCATACTCAGACGACATCTCAGTGAATCCAATGAATATCCAGCGACGCACCGTGGTCGACCGACTCTACCGCAATCGTGAGTATCGACCACCGTGGCTGTGGTCACTGGTAGACATGCTTGAGAGCACACATTCTGATACCGCTGGCTCCGGAACCCGGATGATTGTCCATCCCACTGCTGGTGGAAAACTTAGAGGAGCACACAATTGCGGCAAGTGCGACGAGGAAATCGTAGCCGCCATAGAGCGTTATTCCGTGTCTGCAGACCTCCGGGAACTCGATGGCCTTGATTGCGGCTGCAAGTCAGTCTGGAGAGTTGAGATTGACAACGACCTGATTCTCCCAGTTCCCCTTGGAACCGGCAGTGACAGACGGGGTGCGCCAACGGATCTTCTCCGAGCACCCTGACGAGGGACGAAGTCCCTCGCCCAATGCTTAAGGGGCAATCTTCTGTGGTCGTGACATCTCGTTTGCCGAGAAGGGGCGATATGATGTCATCAGATTCTACGGATTCGGTGGGTGAATTCATTCAAGGAGAGAGTGAACCTTCATCCTCATGGGTTGTGCTGGCACTAGGCCTGGTTCTTTCTCTAGCCACCCTGATTCTACATGGGATACTGTTCCCGGGCCGCGATCTACCGGTTATCTCAGACATACTACCTGTCTTCGATGGCGTATTCGATTCAGGAATTTGGTTCTTCATTCTGGGAGTGATGCTAGGAGTATTTGCAATCATTGCTACTATGATGACTGAAGCGACGAGTGAGTGAGGTTGAGATATGGGAGATGTAGTTACCTCGATGGCATTTTTCTGGGGCTTAATGCTCCTAGCCTATTTCTTGATGCAAAACGGTCTTGGGATACTCAACGATGTTGTCAAGTCGATGTGTCGTTTTGCCCTAGGTAAGGCTCTCGGACCTGCAATCGATTTTGTCGAGGGCCGTGAGGGATCAGCATCGAAGACTTGGATGATGCATGGGTTATTCTGGCTTATTCTGGCCTCACTATTCACATTTGAGGGGCTATGGCTTGCTTACGACCCACATGCTCTCCATAGTTTATCTTCATGGGGTTACAGCCCCACTTCCACCTCACTGCTCTATGCTGCTGGTTTCGCCACCCTATACGGGGCGGTTGGGATGCTGATTATCTCCAGCAGCTTCCACATCATCCCAAAACTCGCGGACACCGAGCTTGCGAGTGAGAAGAACGGAACCCTAGTCTCGTATCTATGGACTCTGTCAGTCCTATTCCTCGTCATCGCCGCACACAATCCCGAAATTTTGGGAGTCAACATCTTCCTGATTGCCACTATTTTACACGGATTGGCATTCCTCGCTGTTCTGATTAATCTCCTATTGACTGTATCCGAGAGAAAGTCCGCTCTGCCGCTACCAGGCTGGCTAATCATGCTCGGAATGCTCGCCGACCCAGTCTCTGTGGTTGCAACTATCTTGGGAGGAATCGGTTCTGGTTCGGTACAATGGCTACTCGCACACTTGGTTAGTGGCACCTTCTTCTTCGCCACTCTAGCCGGTATCTCACTCTATGTCTCCTCCAGCGCCACTGGCAATCCGCTATGGTCGAGATCTCTGACTGCTGTGACCACAGTCGGCGCGATTGTGACCATCACTCCCATGGGATATACCGACGGCAAAATGGCAGCCGACATGCTGCTGGTAGGATTTGAAGAAATCTCAATGCAATCTACAGATGGCATAGCAGTGGCATTCCTGATGGCACTCGCGATAGTACCAGTCATGGCTCTAGTCGCTAATATCATGATGACTCTGCGCGGTGGTGATGCATTCGTTGAGAACCCAGATTCCGCAGGAGTGCCTGAGATTAATCTTGGAACCTCGATGCTGCTACCTCTAGCGGTTGCTTCACTATTTGTTCAGTCTGATGCCCTCTCCCACAATCCAGAGTTGGCGGGGTTATCATCTACCTTGGTGCTCATGGTCATTTGGTTGGTCCTAGTCCCACTCGCTCTGGGAGCCTCCCAGAACCTCTATCCTTCAATTACAGGTAGGAGCCTGCTGTCGGCCAACCGCTCCCGTTGGGCATTCTGGATGATGGGATGGGGGGCCTTTTTCGGACTAGCCATCACGATGATGGCAGATTTCGCACAAATCGAAGCTGCTGCTGATTCCACCGGCATCGTGTCCGGTGAAGTCAGAGTACTAGGCGCAATTCTGTTCTACGGCACGGCCATAGGAGCAATCATGCACGCACTCAACGCACTTAGCGGCCTATACCGCGGAGCTCCGGTTTCCAAGGGAAGGCCAACTTCCACTTCGATTTCCCGTGATGATTACTCCCTTACTACTCCGACTTCAGTTCGAAGGATACTAGCAGGAGGGGCACACCTCGACACTACTGTGGTTCCAGTGGGTGAGAGCGACGAGACTGGCTCTCCGACAGAACTTGATTGACACCGTCACCTTGAGGGAAGAGTCCCCGTTTCATCACTAGGGGGATATCATGCGGATAGGGTTGGTCGGCAAGCCGAATGTCGGAAAATCGACTACCTTCTCGGCTATGACGCAAACTCCTGTAGATATCGCGAACTATCCTTTCACCACAATAGAGCCCAATGTCGGTGTTGCCTGGCTGCCCCTGCTCTCGGCATGTGCCTGCTCTGAACTCAGAGAGAGGAGGCAAGAGGCTGGCCGACTGGATCCCACTGCTAAGGACGACCCTAGGGAAGGCAGCATCTGCGAGCCAAACTCAGGCTCGTGTTCGGGGCATCGCAGGCTCGTGCCGGTAACTCTAGTGGATGTCGCAGGATTGGTCCCGGGTGCTCACGAGGGCAAGGGAAGAGGTAACCAATTCCTCTCTGACCTAGCTAGATGTGATGCTCTGATCCAGGTAGTTGATGTCTCTGGTTCAACCGATTTGGATGGTAATCCAGTCGGTAGCGGTGGCTCCGAGCCGATGGAAGAGCACCGATTCCTAGTCGAAGAGATTGAGGCTTGGATAGCAGGAATACTGAGAGGAGGTTGGGGTCGTGCTGTTAGGAGAGTACAGGCGGAGGGAGAGAAGGCACTTTTCGAGTACGCACTTACACAACTCACTGGAATCGGTGCGACAGAAACCCACATCAACATAGGCCTATCCGGCGTTCGTTCTCATCATCCTGATTCAGAATCAGCCTCGCAGTGGGGTGATTCCGAATTGATGACCATGTCCTCAGAGATTCGCAAGGCCCTGTTCCCGTTCTCTGTTGCTGCGAACAAGGCCGACTTGGCTTCTACCGGGGCATGGACTGAGTTAGAACATGAGATCAGCGAAGAGGGAGGCGTCCTTGTTCCAACCAGCGCTGAGGCTGAACTCGCATTGAGCAGGGCCAGCGCTGCCGGTATTATTGAGCGCAGACCAGGCGACACCGGATTCGAAATAACTGCGAAGGGTGAGGGGAGTATGACAGAGCAGCAACGGAACGCACTCCAATCTATCTCCGAGTCGCTGACATGGGAGGGCGGGGGATTGTTCGGACTACTCTCACAAGTCGTGTTTGGGACTCTTTCACGCAGGGTAGCATATCCAGTTCAAGATGAGAGCCATTGGGTTGACGGAGAAGGTAACATCCTACCCGACGCAATTCTCATCCCAGAAGGAACCACAGCCAAGAGACTGGCCTATGAGGTCCATTCGGACTTGGGTGAGGGATTCATCAGAGCTGTAGATGCGAGGAACTCAAGAGTCATAGGCGCGGATTACGAGGTCCAAGATGGCGATATAATCAGCATCTACGCCAAGACCTAATCAGGCCTCCACTTCTACTACTGGCTGCAAGATTAACTCATAGGCCATCGCAGTCCAAGTGATATCGTACTCCTCATCAGAATCGATGATGGATCCCAGAGGAGATGGCGGGGAATTGATTTCAGCTGTAATCGTGGCAGCCCAAGTGCCTCTGCCTGTGCCACCATCCATCCACATGTCGCGCAGTTCCGACTCACTCATTCCGGTAGCCGTGTAGTTCGCTCCAGTGTAGTTCTGGGTGATATCCCATCGAAATGTGAAACCCGAGTCACCTCCCGAGCACGGCCCGTCAGCGGATTCCTCTGCGAACTCACCCTCTACCTGACTGACATCACTGGTACCCTCTGCTCTGTCGGTGAAACCCGGCCCAGGGTCGTCATTGTCATTGCAATCCACATTCAACTCGACATAACCGAGATTCAATTCAGTCATGACATCGAAGAAAGTGTCATGGGTGTCACCATCTCCCAATACTTGAGTCTCTTGCAGGATGATTGGAGTCTCAGCAAAGCCGACTTCCCAGTTACCAGATTGACCGGAGGAACCACCTCCAATCATGTCTTCATCGAGCAGAGACGGGACGAAATGGAAGTAGAGAGGGAAGGCCAGCATGAACACTAGACTGATGCCAGCGATACGCATCTTCCTTGGGGTGTTGAACAGGTCCTCGAAGTCCATTCTGCTCGCACCTCGCTCACTACCCTCCCTATCAAACGCTCCGCCTTTCGGAACATCCGCGATGGATTACACCACTAGATGTCATGCCCGACATGCTCGGTACTCTCGCCCCAACATTCTGCTTCCAAATCCTCTTCAGGACCTTCTTCATACAAACAGGGATGATGATTGGTAAATACATCATCATAAGTAAGCCAGGGCCTGATTATCCAAGCGTGAACCATCCAGTACTCTTCTAGATTGACATTGACTCCACCTCTATTGTCACAAGTCTCCTCGTCGACATCTGATCCTCTCAATAGGAAATCGCTGGCTCGGATGCACATGGAGGGGTGACGGTGCCACCAGTCGTTATCTCCTGTGAAACCCTCTGGAGGTAAATCGGCCGGGGCGCGGACGAACCAAGCGAAACCGACCAACTCTGAACCTCTATCCTCTCCTCCATACATCAGGAATTCAGGCCTGTCGTACTCAAACACATCATCAATTATTGTTCCCGGGAACTCTGGGTCTTCGGGATCGAATTCAGGACTCTCCATTGAGAAGTCATTGAGCATTATGTGGTGGGTTCCCATGCCTTCGACATATTCTACTGTCATTGTGTAGCCGGCATCCTCCGCATCACCTAGAGTCGGCCATTGGGCAGCCCACTCTATGGCATCCTTCAGTTCGTATGTGAGAACCTCACACAATTCTGGCCCGAGCTCCTCCTTGACCAGACCCTCGTATGCCGGATCAACATGATGTCCACCTATCCCGGTTGAGTTGCACCACCATGGATTGGTGTCGGGAATGTATCCGCTGAGCGGGCAATCGGCTTCACCGTCACCGTCGAAATCGCCGCAGTAATCAGGACTCTCAGTGTCGATTAATTCGCTTTCATCTACTATGAAATTACCTTCTTCTTTGATGTCCTCTTCGGCCAGACACCCTGAGAATGAAACCGATACAAGAAGCAAGACCACTATTGAAGCGGACAATCTCATGCCTAGCGGTAGTCAGGAGCAGTATAAGAAGACGCGTGGGTCGTGTTTTTTTCAAGATTAAATCATTCAATTTTCTCGTATTGTAGTCCCTTCCAATCTTTGATATCAACACCTTCGCTGCTGAATAGAACCCTAGAGCGACGAAACTCAGGTAGGAAGTAGCCGATCATCGACCTTTCTCCAAAACTCCACTTCCAAGGACAGCGCGGAAGGGACTCGGACCACTCACAAAGCAAATCTCTCCACTGCTCACCTTCGAGAGACCTCGGGACTTCGAAGGCAACCACAGAAAGCCTTCCAGCCGACCCAGGTACAAATGACCAAGAGCGAATAGAAAGGCCAACCGCCACTCCGTCTTCGACTACTAGTCCCAGCACTCTGGCTTGACGTGAGATTGGCATGATTATCGCCCATCGGTGTACCATACGAGTCTCTTGGACTCGCCGCATTGACCAACCGCGCGAATCACCGATTTGGCGAAGAGCGCGAATACCATCAGTAGGCGTGACGCTGACAGGGATCTCAATCAGACGACTTACCGCCATAGTCGAGCCTGAAGGCTACCGCCCATAGCGGCTTCGCGTCAAATCTTGGGTATTGCAATCAGCCAAAGAGCGAGCCGAGACCCTCGAAGCCAGCGGCATCGTCCTCAGCCTCTTCCTCTGCCTCAGCCTCTTCGGCCGCAGCAGCCTCTCCGCCACCGCCGCCTGAAGCAGCGGGTGCAGCTGAGGCAGCCACAGGAGCAGCCACGGCGGTAGCCATGGCCTCACCGATATCGACCGATCCAAGCGATGCGACCAGAGCCTTCACACGGGCTCCATCAACATCCACGCCAGCAGCGGTCAAGACCGCGTTGACGCCATCCTCATCAATCTCTTTTTCAGCAGAGTGCAGTAGCATTGCAGCATATACGTATTCCATTTTTTCTCACCTATTTTTTTTCAACCGAAGAGGTCACCGAGTCCGTCGAACCCAGCATCCTCCTCTTCCTCCTCTTCCTCTTCGACAGGAGCGTCACCACCCTCGTCTTCAGATGCCGCATCGGAGGTTGCGGCGACGGCACTCGTGCTCGATGCGGCACCCAGTGCCTCTACGAGCGACTCATCGAGAGCCGAGGAATCTAATTGGCCTGCTATGGCCATAGCGTGCGCGTTCGCGCGCGAGATGAATAGAGAAGCAGTCTCATCATTGACAACACCAGCTTCGACAGCAACTGCCATTGCCTCGCTGCTGGCCTTGGACAGTAGAGTTGGCATAGTGACAGTGGAGAACCATTTGGTGTTGCAAGCGAGGTTGAATGCGCCTGATGTGGCAGTGATGATATCACTCCTGAATCCTTCTAGATCAAGATCCAGAGAGGAAGCGGGGAAGAAGTTGCCATCCTCTATGGTACCGATTAGAATCAGCCCAATCTCAATTGGGTTGATGCCCAACTTGGCCAGCATGATGCCTAGGTCGCCGGAAATCGCTTCGCCCTGGTTCACTACAGTGACAGTCTTCTGGATTGCAATCTTGCCCTTGTCTATCTTGGCTGGGATGCCAACAGCGTTGAACTCACCTACAATCGGTCCGGGTCCGAACTCGGTTGGACCCTTCTCAACGACGATGTCTGAAGGCGCGGTTTCTCCTTCCTTGGCTGCGCGACCCTGACGAGTCTTCTCCAACTCAGCGAATAACTCGAACGAACTCAGGCTATCGGAGTGTGCGATGCAAGGTTGGACGGCCCCTTCGAATAGCATCTCTAGGTCCTGCTCATTGAGGCCAGCCTGCTTCCAAGCCAGCCTCATCAAGGTCTTCTTAGCCATAGTCAAAGTCAACTGCTCTCTGAGGCTGTTTCTCATGTCTAGCATGTTGCTAGCAGGAACTCCACCTATGTCGACGATACCGACGACTCCCTCGCCGGATAGAATATCTGCGAGTTCCGAGACACGATCCTTCTTCCATGGTGCGACCTTAGCAGACATCATTCTACCACTTCCACCTTGATCGCCGGACCCATTGAGGTCTTGATGTAGCACGAGCGGATGTTACCTGCTCCCCTCTCGAGCTTCGACATCACTCTCTCCCAAATCGCAACTGCGTTTACTGTCAGGTCATCGATACCCTGCTCGCGTGAGCCGAATGCTGTGTGGAAAGTAACTCTGTCTCTGGAGCGGACAATCGATGTATCCTTCAGTCCGGTTGCAATCATTCCTGGATCTACATTCGGAGGCACCGGTCGAGGCATCTTGCCGCGAGGACCTAGAACAACACCGAGGAATCGTCCTACAGTTCCCATGTGTGGAATCTCAGCGAGGAAGAAGTCACTCTTGTTGGCGACCTTGCGTGCGAGTTGCTTGTTACCTCCAAGATCCTCGATGGTGGATGGGTCAATTACTTCGATTCCAGCTGCCTTGGCCTTGGTAGCCATCTCGCCGCCAGCGAACATAGAGATTTTCACAGGTTTACCTCGTCCCGAAGGAAGTCTGACTTCCTCCTGAATCCTGTTTACCGGTTCCTTGAGGTCGACATCCCTCAGTGTGAAGGAAATCTCTACTGATTCTACGAACTTCCTCTCAGGAGATTCATCAAGAGCGCGTTGAATCGCTGTCTGAATATTTTCTTGCATAATTATTCACCTCCGCGGTCAACGAGGAAAACCTCTCCCGCAACTCGTGATTTCAACTAAAATGTTCGCTAAATTTCCCCTCACTCATGGCTTGGAGAGCATCTTTCGGAGTCATGCCCTCTACATTCACCCTCATTGAGACACAAGTGCCCATGACCTCGCGGCATTGGGCGTACAGATTCGCTCCAGTCAGTCGGTCCGACTGATCCCCAGCAATCTGTTTCACTTGGTCCATGGTGAGGTTCTCCGTAGCCTCTTCCCATGATCCATTGCATGTCTTCTGCCCTAGCATCTGAATCACCTTGTGCGGTGTCTCGTTGCGTGCAGACATGCGTAGTTACCTCCTTTGGGTGCGCCCCGCCGACCTACTGTCCCTATTTGAGAGTGATGCAACGCCCAAAGGGCGTATCAGAAGCGCTACTCAACTCGCTGGGTAACTCTGACCTGGTCGGCGCGCACAGTCAATGCGACTGGGACAGCAGCTTCGAACAACTCGACAGTGACTTCTTCCTTGGATTCGGTCACTCTCGTCACACGGGCAGCCTGTCCTCGGAAGGCACCGCCGTGAATCTCCACGATGCTACCCTCTTCGATACCAGTGGTAGCGGCCTTGGGCTCGAGATACGGCAGGACATCACCAAGTGGAGACTCACCATCCAGAACCTTCCTGCAGTTTTTCATCGGAGTGGTCGATACTCCAACTCTGCCAATCAGCTTTTCGACATGGTGCAGGGCTGACGACTCTACGAAGATGTACCCGCGCATGAAGTGCGGACTCAGAACTCCGTATATCTCGTCTTGAATTTCTCTGAGAGAACCGGTACCAGAAAGCCTAGCTTGAATTTCCCTGGCGACATTCTGCTCTTGGCCAATCGAGGTCTTGAGGATGTAGAGGTAAGAGGCCACATCACCATACATGTCACTAAGTTGAGGAGTCGAGTACTCTTTGGTGCCGATGTTCCCTGGGTCGACCCACTCGAATGACTTGTACAGACCGCGAACATCGACCTCCGTGACTGAACTCACGAAGAGCAGTGGAGTGATATCGTTGAGGCGGTTTCCGAAGGCCAGACCTCTCGCATCGCCAGAGCGGACAAACTGTAGGTTCTCCGCCTCTATTCCTGTGACCTCAGTGATTCTTGCTACTACTGCATCGAGATCCTTTGGGTCTCCGATCCCGTAGATGCCATCCCAGGCCCCAGGGAAGTCAGCCACTCCGTCAGCGCGTTGCATCAGCAGAACACTCTCTTCGTTTCTGACATAAACAGTGAACGCGTCGGACATTAAATCACCCATCAGTTAGTCAGCCAGTTGAAGAAGGAAGGGAACGCACTATCCATCAGCCACAGCATTACGAAGCCGATGGCACCGAGTATAAACATACCAATCCCACAGACGATGACGGTCTGACGAAACTCCTGCTTAGATGGCTTTCGAGCCATCTTCAGGATACGAGCATATGGGCCAGTTTGTAACCCTCGAACTCGGCCCTCAATCTCATTTTGCCAGCCTTGGACAGTATCCTCGATAGGCCCTACATCGGAACTCTCGATAGCCATGACTCTCCCTCGAAGCGACCCGGCGACCGACAGACTCCATTTAAGCACGCCGGGCGAGCCCAAGGGGCTCGAAACAGAGGGCCTTGAAAATCAGTTCACGAATTCGACTGTCCGGTCTCGTAGATTACGCATCTGTGAATGTAGTGCAGCACCGTGAATCTGCTCACTCTTCACTCCAGTAAGCACCAGTAAGACCCGAATCTCATCGCCCATCGAATCATCAGTGGTCGCACCCCAGATTATTCTGGCGTATGGATTGATTCGGTCTCTAATCAGCTTGGCACACTGCTCGGCGTCTCCAAGTGAAAGAGTAGGTCCGCCGACTACATTGACCAAAGCACCGCGAGCATCGGAGATATCTATGTCCAACAGAGGCGATTGCAGAGCCTCCTTGGTGGCCTTCTCGGCGCTGCCCGGACCTCTAGCTTCACCAAGACCAATCATCGCAACTCCCCCACCATTCTCCATCACGGATCTCAGATCTTGGAAGTCAAGGTTGACAACGCCTTCCTTAGCGATCATCTCGGAGACTCCGGAAATGCTCCTCATCAGTAGTTCATCGGCGACGCGGAAGGCAGCGTCGAGGGGAAGATCTCGTACCCCCTCGACCTCGAGTAGCCTCTCGTTAGGCAGTACGACAACTGTATCGCATACCTCTCTCAGTCTCTCCAAGCCCCATTCTGCATTCTGCTTCCGCAACGCTCCTTCCGATAGGAAGGGATAACTCACCACAGCGATGGTTAGAGCCCCGGCCGATTTGGCCAGACGAGCGACTACGTGCGCACTCCCTGTCCCAGTGCCACCTCCCAATCCCGCTGTGATGAATGCTAGATCGCAGTCCTCAATCTCTCCCTTGAGAGACTTCTCGGACTCGTATGCCGCCTGCTCCCCCTTCTCTGGGTCGCCTCCAGCCCCTCTACCTCTGGCAGAACGACCGATGAGCACCTTGTTCTCTACATTGACTCTGAGGAGATGCTGCGCGTCGGTATTGACAGCGACCCCCTTTACATAAGTATCATCGAACAATCCCTCGAGCTCAAGCCTCGCTACAGTGTTGGATCCACAGCCTCCACAGCCGTAAACTCTAATCTTCGGCTGTAGCGACTTGAGCAGTGTCTTCAACTCAGGATCACTCTGCTTATCGACACCTTCTGCTGGTGTACCGTCAGTCTCCTGAAGTTCGAGAACCCTCTCGATGATGTGCTTCACGGAAGTCTAGGCGCGTCGTAGAGAGGATAACCGTTACCCCCCGCCTACGGCGGGTGAGCCGCGTTTGATTGGGTGCTGAGCGAGGCCGCTATTCCAGCAGCTGGCTGCGAGTATTCACGAATCGAGATAGGAATGTGTAAACTCCACCCCATGCCGAGATTGAGAGTGCGGCGGTCATCCCGTTGAGTTCGGTGTTGCCCAGCATAATCCAACCGGCGTACTCGATGTCAGAGACATCATACCCTATGCCGCCCGAGTATGCCTGCCACGCTGCTGCGATGAGGCATGCTATGGTGAGCACCAGACGGTCTGCCCGAGAGAACCCTCCGTAGATTCGATCCAGACCAACAGACTGGGCTTGAGTGCCCATGTAGGATCCGAACAGAGTCAGAACTGCCGCCACCGCACCCGTCCCAGGGTCGCTGACGAAGGCTGCATTCATCCCGATGGCAATTAGAAGACCCACATCGACCACTCGGTCGATTGTGTGATCCAGGAAGTCACCGTATGGCCCAGCTACTCCTTGATGGCGAGCCAAAGCACCATCAAGTGCATCGAGAACTCCTGCAATCAGAATTAGTACCACGGCTGCTCCGACCATCATGGCTCCATCCTCATCGAGTCCCGCTTCGGCGATTAGCCAGAAAGATGCCAAAGCTAGGATCAGGCTAGTCCATGTCAGCACACTAGGGTCCAGATTACCCATTTTCAGCACTAGTGGCTGGATGGCTTTCGTCCAGACCCCTCTCATCTTCTCGAACATTTCAGTCACTCATCCTCTCTATCCAGTCAATCCCCGGGCTCTGGCTTGCTGGCTTGAAGCCATCTGCTATCCAGTCACTGATTGAAGCGGCTACGGACTCCGCGTCTTTCGCCGAAGTATCGAACTCAATCCATGGCACTCCTGAGCCATACTCGTTCCATGCCCCTCCAATGAGCTCCCATTCGGCATTAGCCTCGGCTTTGAGGACGTGATAACCGCGTTCACCGAGACGATTGCGCAGGATGTCTGGAGAACATCGCAGTACGGCTACTGCGTCACAGGGTAGGTGGTGAGAGAGGTGACCATCGACGACGACTGATCCTCGGGGTGGATTCTGCCACGACTCGGACAGTGCCTGATGTAGAGAATCAGTATCGATTACCAGAGCACCATCATCAGGATCCAAGTGACCTTCTAGGCCGTTCTGCTCAGCCAATGACTCTACGGTCAGAACCTCGAAACCATCTCCCGCGAGCAAGCCTGCCACCGTGCTCTTACCCGTACCCGGCGTACCCGTGAGGGCCAATCGGATGCTACTGTCCACAATCCGGCCGGCCAGTACGGATGCCATGAACACTCCGTGTGACAGCGCAATATTGACCATCCTCCCTCACTGCGGCAGGGTCGAGCCACATGTCAGAAGGACAAATCAACTGGGTCAAGGCGATGGATCCAAGAGCCACCAAACTCAACATTTTGCTACTAGCCTTGCCGGTGACTTGCTACTATGCGTACATCGCACATGACGAATCGATGGCATTCTTCTCCTCATTGGTTGCTATCATGCCTCTTGCATTCCTGATGGGTAGGGCGACAGAAGAGATTGCACTGCGCACATCAGAGTCTGTGGGTGGCTTACTCAACGCAACCTTTGGTAATGCTGCTGAGATGATTATCGCTTTACTTGCAATCTATGCTGCATCCAAGGCAGCGGCTGGAAGCGAGACAGAGGAACTCATGGTGAATCTGGTTCAAGCGAGTCTAATTGGCAGTATTTTGGGTAATCTACTGTTGGTAATGGGTCTGGCCTTCGTCTGGGGAGGCATACACTACACAGAGCAGAAGTTCTCTGAGACTCAGGTGAGCTCCAATGGCTCCCTGATGCTGCTAGCAATGATTGTACTGATTATACCAGCTGTGTTCAACTCGACTGTTGGAGGAAGTGAAGGGGAGGAGGGAGTCACTAATCTCAGTCATATCGCCGCAATAGTTCTTCTAGCCCTCTATGGGCTGTTCCTCTACTTCCAGTTCAAGTCACATGTCGACCTGTTCGCAACCGAGGCCCACAATCACGAGGAGCCCGAAATGAGCCAGCGCGACGCCGTGACACTTCTGGTCGTCGCAACAGTTCTAGTGTCATGGATGGCCGAGGTCCTCGTCCACTCAGTAGAATATGCTGCAGACGACATGGACCTACCACATCTGTTCATTGGAGTTATTTTGCTACCTCTGTTCGGTAACGCCGCCGAGCACTTCACCGCAGTCACGGTGGCTGGTAAGGACAAGATGGATCTTTCATTCGCTATATCCATGGGCTCTTCGACCCAGATCGCTGTTTTCGTTGCTCCGATGATGATCTTGATTTCGTGGGCCCTGGGTGTGCCTCTGACATTCGAGTTCGGGATGCTAGAGACGGTCTCTGCCTTCCTAGCTGTCCTAATCGTCAACACCATCGCATCCGATGGTAAGTCGAATTGGCTTGAAGGCGCTCTGCTTCTTGGAACCTACATCGTTCTTGGTGCAGCCTTCCTATTCCACCCCTGAATATAGGGTA
>Ga0114933_10000342_pt1 | contig 57151 bp, 49 predicted proteins | sample 4SBtaG_FD_89691 | JGI IMG/M metagenome (GOLD analysis project Ga0114933, IMG submission 89691) | Deep subsurface microbial communities from Kolumbo volcano to uncover new lineages of life (NeLLi) - 4SBTROV12_W25 metaG | ecosystem: Environmental > Aquatic > Marine > Volcanic | place: Kolumbo...
ATTAGCATAAAACTGTATAATCTCGTTGAATAATCGCTTATCTTTAACTTTTTCCATCACGGCATCAACCTTGGCTTTAGCATCGGTAGTAAGCTCCAACTCTTTAAAGGATTCTGCTGAAAATATACTCAAAAATGAAAATGGAGATACTGATGGCGATGTAGGTACTGATAACGATAGCGATGCTGATGATGGCGATAACTTTTCCCAATAATTTATTACCGATTGACTCCACTCTATAAACTGAGGCAAATCGTCGGGACTATAGTATCTAGAACGTTTGTCAATAAACCCTTGAATGCTCCCAAGATACTTTAATTTGTCAATAAACCCTTGAAAGCTCCCAGGATCTTTTAATTTGTCAATAAAACCTTTAAAGCGCTTAAGGTCTTTTAAATAGCTCTCAACAAACATGATAATATCAGCATGATTTTTCACTGGCAGTTGTTGCGACTTATCTTCCACTTCCGGCTGCTGATTTTCTTCACCCTCCTCATAACTTTGACTTGCAACCTCTAACATTAATTCTAAATTTATCTTTTGCTTGCACAAAACAGACATGACGGAAGAAAGTCTATTATCATGAGTCTCTCCAGTCGAAGAGCTAATAGAAAAAACAAGGGGACCACTATCAGAGCCCTTCCCGCCATCACCAAGATTGTTACCGTAATCATTAGCACACACCACTCCTCCATACTCATTTTGCATGAATTTAGCGCGCGTATCAGCCGTATGGCCGTGAGCACTATTATACGTGAATTCTTTATCCCACTGCCTAACGCTATCCATTATTGTTTTATCGTAGCGGTCGGAACCAACGTAGTGTGGTGACCCAAGACTACTAAAATCTCTATCCTCAAACCTCCTAAACCAAACAGCATTACTAAGAAAACATTTTTTCGAAGAGTCCATCGTAGATTTATATTTAACAAACACTTCATCAAACTTAGCTGAAAAAGCCTTATTAACAATTTGAATCAAATTATGCGCGCCTATTGCAGCATTATATTTTTCTTCACCCGCCAGGCTTAAGCTCTTCCATTTACATAAAAAAAGATCAATGCCAGCACCAGCATCCTCACTAATATCAAATAGATCCAAACTAAAGCACATAAAAAATAAAGATGTCCAAGTAAATGGGGCATGAGAATAAATATTTATTTCATGTGGCTGATAAATATCGGAGACAAATATAGATGATTTTTTAACTCTAGATACCATCTTCTTATAGTATTCTTTATTACCACCAATACTTGGGTTATTTGCAAACGGGTCGCACAAAGAAGAAGCCGATTGACCATCCTGGCCATTTATCCCCAACAATCTAGATTCAACCCTCTCGCTCATATACATGATAGAGTGGTTTGATAATACAGACACCATATTTACACCTAGTGCTTCTAGTCTATCCTGCAGCCCTAGCATCATCCAGTCACAACCATCCCGATCAGATAAATCATCACCAATATTTACAAATTTAATACTTTCATCATCTCTAGATATTTTCTGCAGAAGCGCGCGAAACAAATAATCATAACAAGTAGATTGAAACATTATATCTTGAAAAATATCTAGTGAGGACTGTCTAATATACAGCCGGTGAACTTTTTGTGATTTTAAATGCCTAGCTAGGTTAGATTGGTGACACTTTATTTTTACTAAAATTTTCCAGAAATCAGGAGTAATTTTAATTGCCTTAATTATTACCAAGTATGCAACTAACTTAACAAAATTAGCATGAAGATCAGCACCTGCTATGGTTACAAAATTCGGTGCAACTACATTACCTAATCCAGACTGGTCACCAGTACCATTAAGTTCTACATTACGTGTGAGTCTCTCCATCGGCATAATAATCTCCTAACTGGAAGGTAACTAATATAGCCTGCAGCTATTAACCCCCTTTTTTTTATTTTTCAGTACCAATCCGTGCAGTCCGCGAAATGTATATAAAAGGTACATCAATGTCCACTAGTTTGTGCAGTTTTTGTATATCTTGCAGATAAAACAGTGAGTTAGGTTCATGTGGTGCGATCGAACAGTATCGCAATTAAGCAGTTTTGGAGCAGAGATAAATATGAAAATATGCATACCCAAGCATTCAAAACAATTAAGGAAATTAAAGATTCAGTTGCTAAATACATTGAGGTTTACAACCTCCAAGAGATTTCATCAAACTCATCAATATCGAACGCGAAATGATACTTATAATGATAGCATCACTATAGCGTTAAGGAGGGCTGCACCCGTCACAGACGACAACTACGCGTCTCCTCAAGGCTAACGGTGTATGACTCTTCGAGACGACAACTACGCGTCTCCTCAGGGCGAATGGTGTAAGACCATTCGAGACGACAGCTGAGGGGGGGCAGACTGCTCTAGCGGCGGTTAGTGCACCGTTACCTTGTCATACTGTACCCCTTCGTTGAGACTCTTAATCAAGTCACCAGAGCTCATCATGCTCCCATTATCATGTGCGTTACTGAAACAACAACCCGGATAATCTAACAGTCCTATCATATCAGGCATATCCTCCAATACAATTACATCACGCTGTACTTTCATATCAGGAACAACTTTAGTTATACCCTCCATGATAACTAATCGACTATCACCCGCCTTACAATCACGAAACATTTCTGAAAAAAAGGTCGAATCCTTTCCACCATTTGTCACGAAGCGATACAACCAAGTATATTTATCAAGAAAGTGTTTCAATACTGTAACGCAATTATTTTTAAAAGCGACTTCAAAGCATGCTTTGGCCTCTTCTTGATTCATAGCATTAATTAATTTTTCTAAAGCCTCAACTTCTTCTATATTATCTGTTTTTATCGCGTCTTTGATTTTATTAATAGTTTCTTCATGCATATTGCGCGCCTCTTGTCCGTATTATTTTTTCCAAGAAAAAACATGATAATTTAAGATAATGAACCCCTTTAACAAACGACCGGTTGAAGTTAATCATACTGCCTACTAATGCCAGAAAAAATATGAAAATAGTAAGCGGATAGATTAAATATTTTTTATTTAGTGGGTATAATTAATATATTTAATTTTTATAGTTTTTAATGTCTTGCTGATAAAATTATTTTACTGAATTTCTTTTACTTAGCATTCATATGTTTGATCTACTCAAATGCTAGATGAAAATCTTATCATTTTAAGGAGCACTTTCTCAATTACTTGTCTGAATTCTTGGTGAGACTGTATTACATGAAGACACTGAATAATAATGGTGGGCCCACTAGGACTCGAACCTAGGACCAAGGGATTATGAGTCCCCTGCTCTAACCAACTGAGCTATGGGCCCGCTTACATAACGCATGCCACCACGGTCCACTATTATCTTGTTTTTAGAGAAGAAGGCAAGCATTTATTTAATTTTTTATAGAACAAAAACTCACCACCTAAATTAACAAAACCACAATAAACCATACACCAACCAAAAATCATACAGAATGGCGATAAGAATACCTATTCCTTACTCTTTTTTGGTATATAAAGGTCAGTAATAGTCTTCTCAAAAACCTCAGTTGCCATCATAACCGATTCACTTAAAGTTGGATGCGGGTGAACTGTAAGCGCAATATCTTCCGCATCACAACCCATCTCAATTGCTAACGCCATTTCAGCAATCAACTCCCCAGCATTCACACCAACAACACCACCACCAATAATTCTATTTTGCTTATCAAATAAAACCTTAGTAAAACCTTCAGTTCTATCGGTAGATAATGCACGCCCTGACGCCATCCAAGGAAAAACACCCTTGTCATATTCAACATTATTAGCCTTAGCTTCATTCTCGGTCATACCTACCCAGGCAATTTCAGGATCAGTATAAGCAACACTTGGAATACACTTAACATCGAAGAAATGCTTCTTACCACTAATAACCTCTGCAGCAAGCCGGCCTTCATGAACAGCCTTATGCGCCAACATAGGATTCCCAATAATATCACCAATTGCATAAATATGAGGTATATTAGTTTTCATCTGGCTGTCTACCGCAATAAAGCCACGATCATCAACATTAACACCAGCCTTCTCTGCGGCAATTAACTTACCATTTGGCCTACGACCAACTGCACACAATAATGAATCGAACCTTTTTGGATTTTCAGATGGAACATTCTTACCATCAAATGTTATCCAAAGCCCATCATCTTTTGCCTCAACTTTAGTTACAGAGGTTTCAAGCATAATACTTTCATATTCTTTTTTAACCCGATTAAAGTAAGGCTTAATTAAATCAGCATCAGCACCAGGAACTAATTGATTCATCATCTCAACAACTGAAACTTTTGCACCAAGAGCATGGTATACAGTAGCCATTTCAAGACCAATAATACCCCCACCTAAAACTAACATCTCACCCTTAGTATGCTCTAACTGCAAAGCACCTGTTGAATCAAAAATTCTAGGGTCTTCAGGAATAAATGGAAGATTAACCGGCTGTGAGCCTGCAGCAATTACGCATTGCTTAAACTTGATGGAAACCTCTTTCCCTTCACTATCTACAACACTTAAAGTATTAGCATCAACAAACGAACCAACTCCCTGCACTATATCAACCTTGCGCTGCTTAGCCATCATCCCAAGACCACCAGTTAACTTTGAAACGACACCATCTTTCCATGACTTTAGTTGTTTTACATCAACCTCAGGCTCTGCAAATTTAACGCCACACGAAGCAACTTCTTTTGATTCCTGCATTACTTTTGAAACATGCAATAAAGCTTTTGAAGGGATACAACCCACATTCAAACATACGCCACCTATAGTTGAGTATTTTTCAACTAAGGTTACTTTTAAACCTAAGTCAGAAGCTCTAAATGCAGCTGAATAACCACCAGGGCCACTACCTAAAACAACAACTTCTGTATCAACAACTGTACTCATTTTCATCCCCTACAATATTAAATTTTCAAGATCAGCAAGACAACTTGCAAAGTAAACAATAAACCGAGCTGCCTCAGCACCATCTATAACACGATGGTCATATGACAAACTAACAGGCAGAGTTAATCTTGGCTCAAAACTACCCGTATCACTATTATAAACAGGTTTAAGATACGACTTAGAAACACCAAGAATCGCAACCTCAGGTGCATTAATAATAGGCGTAAAGGCACTACCGCCAATACCACCCAAACTAGATATAGTAATACAACCACCTTGCATGTCGGCAGGTGATAATCCCTTTTCTCGCGCTTTTTTACTCATAGCACCAAGATCAGAAGCTAAAGCTAATAACCCTTTAGACTCAACGCCACGAACCACAGGAACAACTAATCCATTAGGTGTATCTACCGCAACACCAATATTAAAATAATTTTTCATTATTAAAGATTGACCATCTTTTGACAAAGAAGAGTTAAACCTAGGAAACTTAACTAACGCTGCCTGCAGTGCTTTCATGATAAATACGACAGGAGTTAACTTAACACCAATCTCTACTGCTTGTGACTTATGCTTCTGCCTAAATTCTTCCATATCAACAATATCAACTTCCTCAAACTGAGTAACATGAGGTATAGACAACCAGTTCCTATGCAAGAAAGACCCTGATAATTTATTTATTTTAGATAAAGGAGTCTCAACAACATCACCAAACTTAGAGTAATCAATCAATGGCATCTCTGGCAAATCAGCACCAACACCACTATTTCCAGTCGCAGACTGTAGTTTTGATCTAACATATTGCTGAAGATCTTCTTTAGTAATACGTCCCTTGTCACCAGTACCATTTATCTTCGTTAAATCAACTCCAAATTCACGTGCAACACGCCTTACTGCAGGTCCTGCATACATTGGTCCTGTCGACTTCACTTGATTACCACCATCAGGTGACGAGCTCTTAACTGGAGAGGCTGTAGCCGCTGGCTGATCTTCTTTTTTAGAGGGACTGGTCACCTTATCATTTTGATCAGTTACATTTTCAGCCTTACCTTCAACACCAGAAGACTCTAATGTTAATAGTAAATGACCCTCGCTAACTTTATCGCCAACTGAAACATCAATTGAAACGATATCTCCAGCCATGGGTGATGGCACTTCCATTGAAGCTTTATCACTTTCTAGAGTAAATAAAGCATCTTCTATCGCCACAGTATCACCAACTGCAACTAACACCTCTATAACATCTACCTCATCAGCACCACCTAAGTCAGGCACTAGAATCTTTTCTATTGTCACACGCTACTCCTTACATTAATTTATTAGTGTGAAATTGGATCCGGTCTTGTTGTATCTATATTTAAAATAGATTGAGCCTTCTGCAATTGGTCAACATCATACAGCCCATCTTCTACCAATGAACATAGCGCAGTATATGCAATCATATTAGCATTAACCTCAAAATGATCTCGCAGCTGTTCTCTAGTATCACTACGACCAAAACCATCAGTACCAAGAACAGTATAAGTGCCAGGAATGGCTGAGCGAACCTGCTCTGCATTTAACTTAATATAATCTGTTGCTGCAATAAATGGGCCTTTTTTGTCCGCAAAGTTTCTTGCAACAATACTAGTTTGAGCTGACTTGTCGGCAGGATGTAACCGCTTATGCCTATCAACTGATTCAATATTTTTACGTAGTTCGTTAAAACTTGTGACGCTCCAAATATCAGAGTCTATATTAAATTGATCCTGTAAAATATCCGCTGCTGCAATAACCTCTCGCAGTATCGCACCAGAACCTAATAACTGAACAGTTTGTTCTGCATCTTTAGGATCGCCCGCACGAAACAAATACATGCCTTCAATAATACCTTCAGCTACACCTTCTGGCATCGCTGGCTGCACATAGTTTTCATTCATAGCAGTAATATAGAAGAACACATCGTCTTGATCTTGATACATGCGCTGCAAACCATAATGAACAATAACTGCCATTTCATAACCAAACGTTGGATCATAGCTGATACAATTTGGCACCATACTAAACATTAGATAATTATGACCATCTTGGTGCTGAAGCCCCTCACCCGCTAAAGTTGTACGACCCGCTGTTCCTCCAACAATAAATCCTCGAGCTCTATTATCTCCTGCCGCCCAGACTAAATCACCAACTCGCTGATAACCAAACATAGAGTAATAAATGAAAAACGGGATCATCGGCACATTGGTTGTTTGATATGAACTACCACAAGCAATCCAGCTAGCCATGCATCCAGACTCTGTTATTCCTTGCTGAAAAACCTGACCAGTTTTAGACTCCTTGTAATATACAAGCTGCTGCTTATCCTCTGGCTCATATATTTGCCCCAATGGGTTATAAATTGCCAACTGACGAAACAAGCCCTCCATACCAAATGTTCTCGCTTCATCCGAAAAAATAGGTACTATTCTTTCTTTAAGAGCCTTATCTTTTAAAAGTACGCCGAAAATACGATTTAATACCATCGTAGTTGACTGCTCTCTATCACCACTACCTTCTAATATTTTTTCAAACATATCTAACTCTGGAATTGCAAGAGCATTACTAGATACTTGCCTATGAGGCAAAAAACCGCCTAAATTTTTACGCTGCTGCATTAAAAAATCTAAAGCTTCTTTTTCAGCCGAAAGATCAACATAATCTAACTTATCTATCTGATCATCAGTTAAAGATAAATTATGTTTTTTACAGAAATTTTTTCTAGCTTCTAAAGAGATATCTTTAACATTATGAGCAACATTACGACTAGCAGCATCTTTACCAAGCTCGTATCCTTTAATTGTATGAGCCAAGATAACTGTAGGCTGCCCCTTATGCTGAACGGCAGCGGAATATGCTGTAAATAATTTTTGAATATCATGACCACCTGGCAGTAGATTTTCTATATCCTCATCAGAAAGATCACTAACAAGATCCAACAGCTCTGGCGCTTTACCAAAGAAGTTCTCTCGCATATATGCACCACCTTTTGAGCACAAGTTTTGGTATTCACCATCAATTAACTGATTTAAGTGCTGCAATAAAATACCTGTTGTATCTTTTGCAAACAAATCATCCCATGCCGAACCCCAAGCCACCTTAATAACATTCCACCCAGAGCCAGCAAAGATACCAGATAATTCTTGGACAACCTGACCACTACTATAAACCAGGCCATCTAAACGCTGTAAATTACAACTAATAACAAAAGTTAAATTATCTAAGTTATAACGACTAGCAATTTTTAGCGCCCCAAGAGAGTCTGTCTCATCCATTTCGCCATCACCACAAAACATCCACACATTACGCTTAGCCGTTTTGCTTAAACCTCTATCTTGCATATACTTTAGAAATTGTGCCTTATAAATAGACATTAATGGAGACAAACCTAAAGATACACTAGGAAACTCCCAAAAATCAGGCATTAACCAAGGGTGTGGATATGACGACAAGCCATCTTTAAATGCCTCCTGCCTCAATGCATCTAGATTATCCTGATTTAATCTTCCTTCGAAAAACGCTCTAGAGTATATACCTTCTGCCGAATGGCCCTGAAAGTATATTAAATCACCACCATCTGCGTGATCCCTACCTTTCAAAAAGTAATTTAAACCAACCTCAAATAAATAAGAACTAGAAGCATAACTGCCGATATGGCCACCTAGCTCAGAAGCAATATTATTAGCCTTCATAACCATTGCTATGACATTCCATATATTATGGTGAATAATTTTATCAACTAAATCCATGCCTTCCGGGACAATATCTGCATTTTCCGGCAAGGTGTTGGTATATGAGTCCTCAACAGCAAAGGATAAATCAATGCCTCTAGAGCTTGCATGATCAAGCATTTTTTGAACAATAAACCTAGCTCTAGAGGTGTCGTTATACTGTAATAACGAATCTAAAGCCTCTCGCCATTCTTGAGTTTCAGTCGGATTTTTATCTTGTGACAAATCTGTGCTACTTACTGGCATAAATAACCCTTAAAATATAGGTGATTAACTAACTAAAAAATATGAAATAGTTCAAAAAAACAACATTTCAGTTAAAATAGAATGCAGATAATACACATATATATAGACAAGAACAAACCAATTATCCAAGCAATTTCGGGCCTGACCAACATAACGCTGCCATAATCGATTCAGCTAAAGTACCCCAGCCACAGACAAAGCCAGCATAACAATTAACCACAAAATCAATGAATACCGAAGCAAGGAGGTTAATTTAGACAAAGTAGCACCCGCCTCTCCATCTTTAGGTATAACAGCCTCAAACCAAGACACCAGACAATTGCTTGTATCCTGGTAGCTTTTCTTTAAATCAACAACCCACTTTGGAAAAACACAAGAAAAGCTAGAGGTTAATGCTAAACTTAAACCTAGCACTCTTGCAGGAATCCAATCTAATAAGGCTAACAACTTACGATTAATAACAAAGCATGCCCTAGCATCATTTGCTTTATCTCCATATGCCTCCACATCACGCGCCACCATGTAAAATGCCAACCACCAAGAACCAATAAAAAACCAAAATATAATAACAAAGACTTTATGAAAATAAGACACAATATCGCTGTCAATATTACAACCACCATCTTCTGACGCTTCAGGGTCTTTAAAATCCAAACAATACCAAAGCAATACAGCAGACAATATCCAATAACCAAGAGCATCAAACACATGATATATCACTGTAAATATAATGGCGATAAATAGCGCCGGCACAACAGTTAATAGTAAAAAGTTTAAAATAGGCGTAGATGATAACTTGGCAGAAAACCACCCAACAATTATTTTTTGATACCAAGAAACCCAGCAATAATTAAAAGATAAACTATAGAACTGTAAGTATTTCTGTATAGCCAAGCAAATAAAAATAATAATAATAGCCACGATGATTCCTTAAAATAAAAACAACAATATATATATGACCAAGATACTAACAACAAGATACCACAGCGCGCAACTTATTACCCCTCCCTCAATCTCGACGAAGCCTCTCTGACATGGCTACTGGTGTTGGATACTTCATAACAACAAAATAGCTAGACAATATAGATGACAAAATAAACCCTGCCTGCAAAAGATAACTAGCCTGCATCGATACCAATCCAGAAGACAAAGCTAAAAAAGCAATTATTAAAGCAAACTCACTAACCTGGCCTAACCGAAAGCCAACCTCCCATGATGAATGATTATCCTCCCCAATACGACCTAATAGCCATCTATATACAACAGGCTTCAACACGAATACCCCAACCGCCATTACGCAAGCAGGTAGAATAATCACAGGCAAGTAATGCAAATCAAACCCAGCACCAACAGAGAAGAAAAACATCACCAAGAAGAAATCACGAACAGGCTTTAGACTTTCAGCTATATAAAGTGCAATTGGACTTGCAGCAAGGCTAACTCCAGCAATAAATGCCCCCACCTCATTTGACAATCCAAAGAAAGAAGCAAGCTCAGCAATACATAAACACCAGGCTATTGCTACCAAAAATATATATTCCTTAATGCGACTAAATCTTGTCAACAATGGTAACAACACAAACCTATACAACAAATAAACAATCAATAACACAAGGGGAAAGCCAAGCGCTACAAATGACAGCTCCGCAACAAATGGACCACTACCGCCTAATACATTAACAAAAGAACCATCTCCGCCTAATACATTAACAAATGAACCATCACCGCCTAATACATTTATAACCAAAAGTATTAAAATGGCCAATAGATCCTGCCACAATAATACGCTTATCATTAACTCCCCAGTATGCTGATGATGCAATACAGTTGTTGGCAATAACTTAATTCCTATAATAGTACTGGAAAACATTAACCCCAGACCTATAATTAAATTATCTTGTACGGGGAAACCAAAACCCCAACCTAATGCATAACCTAGTATAAAAAACACAATAGAGCTCACAACTCCAACTACACTGATTTTTTTAAGCATATGCCCAAGCTTTTGGGGAGGCAGGTGCAACCCCAAAAGAAATAACAAAAACAAAATACCAACATCTCCAATGCTGCGAACCATTTCGACGTTAGATATATACTTCAAACCATATGGGCCAAGCAATATTCCAGAGAACATATAAGCAATTAATAAAGACTGCCTAAATGACAGCACTATAGTGCCAAGTATTGTAGCTCCCATAAATATTAGAAAAATAAAAAAAATAACATCGTGCTGAAAATGCATCATCAAACCCACATAACAATTAATTTTAGTATGCAAACCTTAATGATTTAACAACAAAAACACAAGAAAACTATAAATAAAAAGTAAAAATACAACTATAAATTATAGCAGAAAATAAGCTATTAGTTATTAATTTATCTTTAAAACAAAAAAATAACAAAAAATAAAAAAAAAATAAAAAAATAAAAAAATAAAAAAACTCCTGTAATAATGCATAAACACTAGACACTTTAACAAATACAGCTAAAACTTAAATTTAATTTCATAAAAATAAAAAAAAATCAAACTAAAAAGTTTGATAATCGCGATTTTTACTATAAACTATTGTTGTTTAACAATATTCAGGGGGAAGAACAATGGTAACTAAAAAGAAAAAAGCTGTAACTAAAAAGAAGGCAGTAACTAAAAAGAAGAAGGCTGTAACTAAAAAGAAGAAGGCCGTAACTAAAAAGAAAAAAGCTACAACTAAAAAGAAAAAAGCTGTAACTAAAAAGAAAAAAGCTACAACTAAAAAGAAAAAAGCTACAACTAAAAAGAAAAAAGCTACAACTAAAAAGAAAAAAGCTACAACTAAAAAGAAAAAAGCTACAACTAAAAAGAAAAAAGCCACAACTAAAAAGAAAAAAGCTACAACTAAAAAGAAAAAAGCTACAACTAAAAAGAAAAAAGTAGCAACTAAAAAGAAAAAAGCTACAACTAAAAAGAAAAAAGTAGCAACTAAAAAACGTAAAAAATAATATCTTATACCTTACGTTATTCTATAAAGCGCTACCAGAAATGGTGGCGTTTTTTTATTCGTATAACACAAATCAAGCATGCTTATCCCTATAGCTAGAGCCAGTGAATAATTAATTTATATCTTCAAATAAACAAGTAATGATATTTTATCCCTGACTGTCAATGATATTTATTTCTTACCCAGGATTAACTAATAATGGCAAACCAAACAGGCAACCACTCTACTACTCTACTACCCTACTACCCTATAACACACACGACGCTAATATTCAGGTTTATTATCATCAAGAAACTCATAATCACAGCCACCTTCACCTGGAATGGACACAGCTTTCGGTTTAATGAACAAAAACCCAGACACCTCAGCAAGCAAGCCAAACATTGCTAATAACGGCAGCTTATTTTCATGATAAAAATAAAAATCACTATCTTTAATCAGAATCATACATTCAACAACTAGCATCACAACCCAAGGGGCAAATTTGATACAACCAGCAGTTGCATCACATCTTGGCAACACCAATTGTGATGAGTTTGACTGTGATATAATCATGAGAAAAAAGGTTATAAAAACTAACGGCTCAATGAAAGACATCCATTCAACAATATCTCCAGCAACCAGGCTAGTACCAACCATAGAAAATATGCCAGTCCTTACTTTGCCAAAAAAAATTTTCCACAATCTCAAGAAAACAAATGGTTCATTTTTTGTAGTCTCAATGAACTCACCACTGTGTATTGAACCGATCAACTCAACTATTTTCTTATCACAGCAACACGTAATAATAAATGACACAACTGAAATTACTAATGGTAACGCCAGACCAGAAGACCCTAAATATTCAGATACATTACCGGACCACACATTAATCAGGCTAGCTACATAAGACAATAGAAAATACACTGGCGGATAGTTATATTCAGACGCCCCATGCAGTATTGAATAACTCATGCTAAATGCAATCATTAATTGAGCAATTAATTTAACTGTCGGATTCTCTGTTTCTGCTGACCAAGCAATTAAAACAGAAGACGTATTAAATATCGCAGCTAATGCAGAATAACAGCGATCAACGACGACAGGATCATTAAAGCATCCTCTTATAGCATCACCACGATACCAAGCGCTATGAGCTCTTTTTACAGGTCCATTGGCCTCATTTTCCTCTCGATCTACCATGATAACCTCTACTAATTTCATTAACACAAAAAAATTGGTAGCACTATAATCGACCCACCCTTCCTCTGCCACTACTTAATTCCAACCCACTGAATATGATATCTAGTAATCCACATCTTTAGTTTTGACCAAACATACCCATAAAACTATTCTATTGATCAACGATCACTGATAAACAACTGATAGAATAAGGGCTTACAATAGCATCTGAATATTAAATTAATAGCTATAAACAAGACTAAACTGTTTAACTGAACTACTCATATTTATACAATAGGGCTATCCCTACTAGCTAGATTTGATTACAATTATTGAATTACATGATATTTAATTTATAATCGTAGTTCACATAAAAAGGACAATAGTGTGATAGAAAATATTGTTTACTTGAATGGGAGCTTTTTACCTATAAGTCAGGCTAAAGTTTCAGTAATGGATAGAGGGTTCTTACAGGCCGATGGTATTTATGATGTTATGCTCATCATAGGCTCGCACCTAGTTTATTGTGAGGCCCATTTAAGTAGGCTTTTTTCTAATTTAGATAGCATAAAAATTCCACCTCCTGCAGACAAAACTGCCTTACTGGACATCATAAAACACTTAATTGACATCAATGCACCCGTAGAAATTCAAAGCGCTTATATACAAATCACTCGTGGAGTATTTCCACGTAGAGTGGCATATAGTCCATGCAAAAATCCAACTTTATTTGTTATGCTTCAGCCGACATCATCTTCGATTGATGATGAAATCAAAGCTATTTCAGTAATCACAATGAAGGATTGCCGCTGGTCTTTATGTAATATAAAAGGAGTAAATAGACTATCCAATACATTAATGTCAATTGATACTTATGAAGAACATGTTCAGGAAGGACTAATTGTTTCCGATGGTATGGTTCTAGAAGGAGCTAGTAGTAATATTTTTATCGTAGAGAAAGGCAGAGTATTTACACCTTCTTTGGCCGAAAATATACTCAATGGTGTCACCAGACAAGCCATTATTGATCTTGTAAAAGTAGATATGGAATTAATCGAAGAATCTATTTCTTTGCAGAGATTACTGGCTGCCGATGAAGTATGGATTACCTCCTCCTTACGTGGGGTTATTCCAGTGACAACAGTCGACAGCCAACCAATTAATGGGGGAGTTATTGGTGATGCAATAAAAATTATTCATAAACGATACAAAAATACCCTTCGATCATTTAAATAAGCTGACATATTATGGGCGCCAGATCTTCTAAAAAATCATTAGCCATTATTATGCCAATGCTGTTTGCAGCAAGCTACTGGGGGATGTTGAAATTAATTTTACCCATTCTTCCTCATTTCTCAACCATTTTTGATGTAACTGACCATCATATCCATATAATGATTTCTACAGCTTTTGCGCTCTCAGGAATGGCTGGGCTTATTTGGGGTATAATGCTAGATAGATTTAAGCCCAGCATAATGTTTCTAGTAATAAGCTTGTGTAGCCTTGCTACCTTAGTTGCAGCTTCTATTTCAATAACACTAATGGTCTTTTCTATCTTTTTTATTTCTTCATGCATCTTGATGAACTTTTTCTCTATTTATTCCAGGTGGTATTCCATTTCCATGTTCACTAATCAGGAAGAGATTAAGCAATCACTATCATTAAGACATTCAGGTGGGTATTCGGCTGCTTTTATTGCCCCATATCTCGCAGGCTTAATTGCCTCATCTTTTGGCTGGAGGCATGTTTTTATTATTATGATCACTTGGATTATTGTGGTTTTATGCGCACAACTATATATGCAGTATACTTGCCATTCTGATAGATCAGCCGCCATTAAAGAAAAAGAAGAAAAACCAGAAGAGAAAGAGGAAGAGGAAGAAAAAAATAAAAAAACAATTAGCAGAAGAACTTACGATATCATTACCAATAAATCTTTTATGGTTAACTCGATAGCTTTAAGTTGCGTTGCGATTATTTCTCAAGGATATATAGTTTCTATTTCATTCTGGTTAACTCATCTATACAGTACTCCCATACATTCTCTCTCTTTTTATTTACTACCTATTCTTATACCAGGAATTATTATTCCTCCTTTTTTTAGGAAGATATCCAATAAATATGGCACACAAAAGATTGCAATAGGTTGCGCTACCCTATTTCTTACAGCCGGTATTATTTTTTTAATAATCTGGTTACTTCACCTTTCTATTAGCTGGCTATGGGTATTACCTGGTATATTAATTACTATTTGCTACACGGGAATTTCCCCCATCTTATCTTATAGAGCCGTGCACTATCTACCAGCAAATGAGATAGGTTATGCTTCAGGATTTATCTCTGTATTATCATATTTTGCTGGTGGTTTAGGTATTTTTATTACTCTTAGTATTTCTATTCATTTTTTATTTATTGAAAGTATTTATATTATGATAATCGCTTTAATATTTATATTCTTATTGCGCTATGAAAAATTAATCTAAATTACTTTTACTCTAAAATATTACATACTTCCAGCAAGCGTGAGCATCTATTTATACATCCTTGTCGGAAGAATACTATCAATCACTCAAGGGGCAGACTTTCTTAGGATGTATTTCTAGTATTATCCAACTAAATCAGCAGCCAATTGTGATTGCGGATTATTAAGTATTGATTAATGTTAAAAAATAATGAGATTAATGCTTGTATTCAACAAGGACTATTTTATTATGAGCGAAGCTGGATAAGGGGTGAGGGTTTAGCTTTATGAGAAGAAGTACGGAGATAAATGAAGAATTGCAAGGCCCTGTGTCAAATGATATTGCCGGGCTTGTGCTTGATCATGACAATTGTGTGTTAGAAGCCGTTTCAGAATTATCTAATCCAAGGATAAATTCTTTGTTTCTTAATCTTTTGATTACGAGCAACACATTGCCTTCTTCTGTTACCTTGATTTATTTAGGGATAGGTTCGCTGAGGCAATCGGTTTGGTATGATCGTTATGCTTTACTTTATAATGCCTTCATAGAAAATCAGGAGCTGAAGCTTAACGGTTCGATATTTCATTCTTTGAATAAATTGACAGCGGTATTGGAGCAAAGTTACCCACAAAAAATACGAAGACACCCATTAGTTTTGGCCGATTGCTCACAAACTGATACGGAAAAAGAGGGCGGCTCGTATTTGGATTTACACAGCGATGATTTTGGTCAAGACATGGCGGCGTTGACAAAACAGATTGCTCAATTAAAAGCAGTGATTAACGAGACTGAGGTGAGTTTTTTGGAATGGCTGCAGCAACAGCAGGAGAGTGCTTATACTCAATGCTCAGAACATCGCAGGGCTGAAATAGATCGACATTGGTGGCATGTACTAGGGAGCAACGATGCATTCTCTGATAAAACTAAATTGATAACACTTTTTATTCATGCGCACGACTTAGCTAATAAACATCCACATCAATCGATTAAATTAATTTTCGCGGATGATTTAGAAAAGTATGCCAAATATTTTTCGAGTATTTTACAATATATCCCTTATTTGATTCCGAGTAACGTAACGTTCACACCTATTAAATACGATAATTACAAAAAGAATATTTCTGGTTCCGTGTTATTGCATAGTTATGAAAAGACAGGAACAGGAATAATCGACAAGGATTATAAGCAGACAGCTTTATCGTGGGCTACGGCCTGCGAGACAAATAATGTGAATGAGTGGGTGATATCATCGGATCTGCTAGCACGAATGCGCCTTCATTTTGAAAAATTAAATCCACACCAGGTGACAGCATCGAATATCTTACCCACACTGTCAGTGCCCTTCTCTAAAATGACAGTAGGTAAACTATCATCAACCGAGGAAATCAATAGTCAATACAAGTCCAGCAAAGAAAAAGGTAGCAACACATCATCGCGCGAAGAACGCACAGGAGAAAAGTCATCCGGCACGAACCCAACATTGAAAGATTCGATAAATCATCAGCTGTTTGGAGCTACATTTAAAAAGCAGGACACATCACCAAAGGCTTCGGCAGAGAAACCGTTTGGCTCATTAAGAGCCCAGCGTTATTCTATAACTTCTTTACCTCATCGTTAATATTGACAAAAATACAGTGCGTTAGCCGTGCTTTTGTCAACTGCCTCCCCATTTTTAATAAAACCCTCACCGCCATGCCCGTTATTCATGAACTCATCCATATGCCCTCACCAAATGGTCTATTAATATTTTTTTAATTTGTATACTGAATAATAACGCTATTTTTAAAATTAATTAAATCATGCCGCGCCTTGAGTACAGGTCAAACATTATAATCCCAGCAATGATAAAATAAAAATTTATTTACTTGCTTCTTACCTCTAATAATTGGCAGACTATCGATAAGATCACAACGAGCAAACTGATGATGCTGCGAGCTAGTCTTGCTGGGTTGGGACCAATACTGCAAAGCAACCATAATGCCAGCGGACTGCTGCTGTGGGTTGCCATACCATTGCGAAAACTGATAGAAAGCAGCAATTGGCGTTGGTGTGACAATTTGCACTGAAGAGTCACTATACCAAGCTAGACGGCTCGCTAATGGCCAACTATTAACAAATAATGGAGAATTGCTAGGAGATTCTACTTTCTTAGCTAACAGCGCCGCATGATCAGCTGCTTCGCGCCAACCATATAACTCATATAAAGGACTGCGACCAGGGCTAACAATTATTGGCGATACCAATACCTGAAAATAAAATAAAATACATAATACTACTGATAATGCACAGGAAAAATAAGTAAGACACCTAACACTAAAACGATGCCATTGCATAATAATTGCATTAACTGCCACGGGGACTAACAACACCCAGCCCAAAGATGGCCAATGGAAGTCAATAACTTGAAACCCACCTGAAACAACAAACATCATAATAATTGGAATAGCAGGCATAACTAACATTAATTGATAGCGATCTTTAGTACGAATAGCAGAAACAGAACCAACAATCGACATAACAACCAACACTGGAGAATAAGCAAAAAACTGAACTAATAAAGAAATTAAAAAGTCATGTAAAGACCATGGGTGGTTAGCAATCCGATGGGAGCCAGTAGCAAAAGATACAAAGTGATGATTAACATTCCATAAAATAAAAGGCGAAACAATAATAGCGCTAACAATAAGAGACAAGTACAGCATTGGACTTTTCAACAATGAGCGTTCAAAAACCAACACATAACATGCCAAGCCCAACGCAAAAATAAATGCTGTATAATCAGACATGCCAGCAAACCCTAGGCTACACCCTAGCAATATAAAGTCAGCTATACTTCTTGTTTTAATAACTCGCCACAGAAAAAATACTGCCAGCAAACAAAATAGTCGCAATGGATTTTGGGTTAAAACGAGCATGGATAATGCAAGAAATACAGCTGACAAAAATGCAGCCAATAAACATATATAAGGAAAAGATCGACGCTGATTAATAAATAGTAATCTAGATAAATGAAAGATTAAATATAATATTAATATAGTAATAACAAGAGAAGAGAGATGCATTGCCCAGTCATGCCGACCAAAGAGAGATAGTAAAGCCCCCTGAATCCAGCCTATCATGGGAGGGTGATCAACATAACCCCAAGCTAAATGAACACCATATAACGCATAATGAGCACCATCTTCCGAAAGACACAATCTAGACATACACAATATATTTAATATTAAAATAATCGCAACGCCCAACAAGCAACACTTAGGATTCACTAATGATTTTGTTTTCATGAACAGACTCTATAAGATTAAATAACATAACATTAATATGGATCGTGATATTACACTAGCTGCAATACAAATAGAATATTTTTTAGCTAGGCGAATTTTAGTATGCATACCCTATTGATTTTTATATAAATTATATAGCATAGGCAAACTATTGGGCATATTTCATTATTGCTAACAAAGCAAATAGGAGGAAGTACTCAAGGCCATGGACTATATAGTATTGAAAAAACAACAGCAATTAGATAGTATGCGCTTTTTTTCAACAAAAGAGTCTGCGCATTATGAGCACCAACCCAACCCCGATTAAAACTATAGACCTTCTAGATATAATTTTACAAAGCCTGAACGACAACAAGGCAATTGATGTTAAATCATTCGATGTGTCTCATTTAACTGATGTTACCGATCATGTTATTGTATGTACCGCCACATCAAAAAGGCATGCATTAACACTAGCTGATAAAGCATCAATAATTGCTAAAAGCAATGGTGAAAAACCACTAAGCTCAGAACAAGACGACTCATCTGAATGGATACTTATTGATTTTGTTGATGTTGTTGTTCACATTATGCTGGCTGAAGCAAGAGAGTTTTACAGCCTAGAAAAACTATGGAACATTACAGAATCTAGTAGACAACAAAGCTAACTACGCAACTGATTAACATACAATGCAGATAAACCTTTTAGCAATACAAAACAAACCGCCAGCATGGTGTAACGATGGCTATACCGACTACGCTAAAAGGTTACCTAAAAATTATCACTTAAACTTAATAAGCATTGCGGCAATAAAACGTAATAAAAATTCAGATATAAATAAGACATTACAAGTAGAAGGCAAGAAATTATTGTCTGCCATACCCAGTGGAGATATTATTATTGCCTTAGACAGAATAGGGACAAGCGTTACAACTAAAGATATAGCATGCAAACTACAAAAGTGGCACGACTCTAGTCAAAATATAAGCCTACTTATTGGCGGCCCTGAAGGACTGTCTCAAGAATGCATAGCTGCAGCCCACTACAGCTGGTCATTATCTAGCCTCACCTTCCCTCACCCATTAGTTAAGGTTGTTCTAGCAGAGCAGATATATAGAGCTTGGAGCATTATCACAAAACATCCTTACCACCGCTAACAAAACATGCTAAATTAGCTCGTTTAATAATTTTAAATGCTCAACACCTTTGGTTTATTTTATGTTCAGGAATAAAAAGCAACCCAATCGACAGCATCACTTTCGAACTAGATACATAATTATTACCTGCTTAATAATTGTCTTTATCCTTACATTAATAGGAAGGATTTTTTATTTATCGGTAATAGACCATCAACATTACAAAACCAAATCACAACGAAATTTTTTAAATATAGTGCCTGTAGCACCAACCAGAGGAATAATAGTTGATCGCAATAACGTAGTATTGGCAAAAAATACCCCTGCCTATCGTTTATCAGTTATACCTGCAAAAACAAACAACCTGCAAGATACTCTAAAAAAACTACAACACATAGCACCCATAGAAAATAACGATATAACTCAATTTAATAAACATCTATATCAGCACCACTCATACGATTCAATTTTAATTGGTGACAACTTAAATGAAACACAAAGAGATGTTTTTTATACAAATGCATTTAAATTTCCAGGAGTTTCAATACAATCCATAAAAACAAGATCATACCCTTTAGGTAAGTATAGTAGCAGCGTTGTTGGATATGTTGGCAAAATCAACAGCAAAGACAGCATTCCAAATGCAAGTAACTACTTAAATACTTCATACATAGGCAAAAGTGGAATTGAAAAAAGCCAAGAGTCATTATTACATGGCCAAACTGGCTTTGAAGAAGCAGAGATTAATGCAAATGGGAAAATAGTTAGAACCCTAAAGAATCAATCTTCAACTCCAGGCTCTGACCTTAAACTTACTATCGACATCAAACTACAACAATATATTATAGAAACGCTTGGCGACCTATCTGCAGCTGTTGTTGCTATTGACCCGAACAATGGCGATATATTAGCTATGGCATCAACTCCAACATATGATTCAAATTTATTTTCCAAGGGGATGTCAACTCTTGAATATCAAGAACTACTAGATAATCCAAACAACCCTTTATACAACAAAACTACTCGCGGATTATATTCTCCAGGGTCTACTATTAAACCTTTTTTTGCAGTATCGGCCTTAGATAACAATATAGTTAACGCAACTGATAAAATCTATGATCCAGGCTGGTTTCAATTACCAAACAGTAACCATAAGTTTCATGACTGGATGTGGTTTATTCATAAAAAAGGACATGGCTGGATCGATCTGCCGCAAGCCCTAGTTGTTTCTTGTGATACTTATTTCTATCAGATGGCTGATAAAATGGGCATAGATCTTATGGATCATACCCTAAAAACATTTGGCTTTGGCAACAAGACAGGTATTGAAATGCCAAATGAAGCTAACGGCACAATACCAACTCCGGCATGGAAACTAAAAAATCGTCAAGCATCATGGTATAGCGGTGATACGGTTATTACAGGCATAGGTCAGGGGTCACTATTAGTAACGCCACTACAACTTGCCATGGCAACTGCGACCCTAGCCATGAAGGGTAAACAGTATCAACCACACCTAATACAATCTAACAATACACCTCAAGGCGTCAATAAAACTAACATAACACCAAAATCCACTATACATCTTAACAATAAAGATAACTGGGAGATAATTAATACGGCCTTACAAAAAGTAATAACAGATCCCTTAGGAACAGCTATATATTTTGGCCACCCCAAATATAGCGTGGCAGCAAAAACCGGAACAGCTCAAGTATATGGTCACCATAGAGATGAAGAATACACACAAAGTAATATTCCACTAAAGCTTCGTAATAATCATTTATTTATTGACTATGCGCCAGCAAACAATCCCAAAATAGCCATTGCTATTGTAATTGAACATGCAGGCGGTGCCGATAACATAGCTCGCAAAATAACTGACTACTATCTTAAAAAAATCAAAATATAATTAATACCATGAATTAAAAAATGCTCGACACCAACTATTAAGATATATCATCACGAGGAGTCGACCTAGACTGCTTCAGCTTAGATGTATGGCTCTTATTATCTAGCATTTTTTGTTTTGCGCGACGTGATCGGCGGCGCTTTTGCCGCACACTCTTAGCCGCGGCCTGCTGTTGAGCTGATAATAGATCATCGCGCTGTTCTTTAATTTTATCACACAGTCGTCGTCTTGCATGATATCGATTATCCTCACGTGATCTTGTTTGCTGACACTTAATTACAACTCCTAACTCAATATGCCTTAACATCACACAGGTATTAGACTTATTAACTTTCTGCCCACCAGCGCCCGATCCTAGAATAAAACTCTCATCCAAGTCTTTTTCATCTACGCCTAAGCTCTGCATTTCATGGCGCAGCTGCAACCACTTACTAGGATTAATCATCCGCCTTCCTTTCATAGACTAATACTGACAAAAAACAATCTGGCATAAAGATATTAGCATAACACGTTAATGATAAGCGTTGCAGAGAGCAAGTGGCTTACTATATACAGTTATCAAAAAGTTATGACTTTGCAATAAGCTGATCCAACTGGTTAGCAAAGGCCTGTCGATCACGCTGCTTTAGCACACTAGGCCCACCAGATACGATGCCAGAGTCTCTAAGCTCCATCATTAAATTTCGAGTGCTTAGGTGTTCTTTTATATTTTCTTTCGTGTAAAGGCGCCCTCTTGGGTTCAATGCAAGCCCACCCTTTGCAATGGCCGCATCAGCTAGTGGAATGTCAGCGGTAACCACTAAATCACCTGGCTGTACTTGCAGAACAATTTCATCATCTGCAACATCAAATCCAGGAGCGACCTTGTGCATATGAATAAAGGGTGAGCTCGGAATATCTAACCGTTTATTTGCTATTAGAATAACATCAATTTTTGCACGAATAGCAGCACGAAATAAAATTTCTTTAATTACTTTCGGACAAGCATCTGCATCAACGAATATACGCATATAATATTCCTCTATAAAATAATATAACATGTATGACAACCTGAGCATTACTATATAGCACAATACTAACCACTATATCAAAAATGCGTAGATTCCCATCCTGAAATCAACAGGGTTAATTGTTAATGCAATGCGTGTTGTAGAATCCATGTAAGAGTACTGGTTTGAGATTTAAAAGAGAGTCAGATATGAATTTTTATCCCGCAAGAGCACCTGGATAATTAAACGACGATGCTCAAGACCCAAATGGTGTTGACCTTCATATCATCAAAAGTGTCACACCATCCAGCAGCAAAAAAACTAAAAACCAGTCAAGTCTACGACTTATGTACTATGATATTAAATATAAGCATATTGTTAATCATCAAGTAGTAAATGGAGCAAATTATGAAGATACAACCATTACTTACTATTTTAAGTATGTCCTTCTTTTTAGGCATGAATGCCATCACATCAAGCACGATGGCAGCACCTGATTAAAATCAAGATCTGAGAGTTGTTTCCCATTTTCTTGTATCGTCAGAGCGCTGGAATCCTGCTAGTGTACCTTGCCTCCGAAGAGGCCTTTGATTGAAAAGAAAAGTGTTGTTCACAGATGTTGCTTTTTTAATTGGTTTTGATGCTGGCGATGACGAAGCAGTGTCTTTTTGATAGTTAGGGGTTCCCACTGATTGTACTTTGAGTGCTCGCTCTTTCGCATATATGCAGCGTGTAATAATATCCATTATAACTTGTATTTCAGTTTTCTTTTCACATGAAGGGGCGCAATACAATGTTATTTTGTGCCCAGTGATGCCTTCAATGACGGACTGATGATAAGGGCCGTGAGGCGAAGAGCTGACAAATACACATTGGTTGGTATTAACGGATCTTTTTATTAACTCATGAATTGTGTCTTTTGCTGTTGCACGCTTATTTTCCTGGGAAGAGGCAGTGGTTACTGTCAATAAATCGACAGTAATAGCAGACACCGAGTCGTTCGGTTGTCGGGTGAGTTTCTTATAGACTTCATGTATTGCGCATGCTTCTATTGTTGTATTATTTATATCGCCGACATGTAATTCTTGGGCCAGTATTATCATTTTTTTTGCCTGTATCTTTCCCGATGCGACTAGATGTAAGGCATATTGCATGCGCTCTTTAACACGAGATATAATACCGCCTAATACAATAATACATTCAGGATTAGTTGTTTCTCTGTGTTTGGGGTTTATGCATAAGCTGTGGCTGTGTAATTCCTCTTGTAGCCTTTGATTAATAGTATCTATGGCCTGGTGCAAAGAACGGCACCTTTTAAAGTCAATTTTACTTTTATCAAATAGATTTTCAAGAACGCTTTGTTGCTGTTCATTATAACCAAGATGTAAGAACGCTTTATTTATATAAAAGCTATCAAATGGTGGCGCCATGAGTGATCCTAATTGGGTGTTGCGCAGAAGATAAACTATTGATCCAAAACATCAACACCAGGTGGTGCTTTGAAATTAAATTCATCATTATCTATTTCGCTATTAACTTTAATATTAGAGAAAACAAATTCAGTTGTTTGACCCAGGTCATTTAATACTGAAATATCAACTAGAATACGACTTTTAAAATTCAGTATGATTTTTAAAAAAGATGATTTTTTATTTTTAGCTAGCAACTCAAATGATGAATCTTTAGTTTTATCTTGAGCATCAATGGGCAACTTAGATACTTCAAAAAAGTCAGTAAGCTCGGAACCATCACCCGATAAAATTTTTGCCGGCGACAACTGCGCTGAATTACCAGATGATTGTCGTGTTGCCTGCTGCAAGTCAACATCATACATCCAGTTATACTTCCCATTACTTACAATAATCTGATTATTGGGCTCAGCTGTCTTCCAAAGAAACAAGTTTGGTTTTTTGACCTTGATGCTACCTGATGAACCAATTAACGTGAAACTTTTAGCCTCTGTTGTCTTAGAAACAAAATCAGCACTATATGTACTATATGATTGCAACAATGAAGATAACTCTTTTATTGTAGAAGCATTAGATGTGGCTGTGGTTGTAGCTTTGGTTGTAGCTGTGGTTGTGGCTGATTTAGGATCAGCCTCAAGCACAGGTTCAGTTTTAGAACCAACGATAGCATCGCCTTTAACATCAGCATCACTAGGATTACTCTCGGCATATACAGCAACCTGAGCAAATAAAGATACTACCAAACAATATATAAAAAACTTTTTCAAAACAATTACTCCACCGGTGGCTGAGCTAAAACTTCACGAGACCCATTGTTTTCCATAGCACTTACAACACCAGCTTGCTCCATAGCTTCAACAATACTAGCTGATCGGTTATAACCAATTTTAAATCTTCTTTGAATACTAGATATAGATACTCGGCGAGCTTTTGTAATAAAATGCACCGCAGCATCATAATACTCATCCTGCTCCGCACTCAAGTCACCATCTGCCGCTTGAGTATAACCTGATGGGTCTGCAACAATAGAGTCATTTAATACCTCATCCAGATAGCAAGGCTCTCCTTGAGCCTTCAAATATCCAACAACTCGATGAACCTCATCATCACTCACATATGCCCCATGAACACGAACAGGAAGGCCTGTGCCTGGCGCTAAATACAACATATCACCATAACCTAAAAGTTGATCTGCACCCTGCTGATCAAGAATAGTTCTAGAATCAATTTTAGATGAAACTTGAAATGCAATTCTACTTGGAATATTCGCTTTAATTAAGCCTGTAATAACATCAACAGATGGTCTTTGTGTTGCAAATATAAGGTGCACTCCAGCCGCCCTAGCTTTTTGAGCAAGACGTGCAATTAAAGTTTCAACCTTTTTACCAACCACAACCATCATGTCAGCAAACTCATCTGCAATCACAACAATCTGCGGTAACTCATCTAGCTCAGGCACAGCAGCAGCACTAGCTCCATCGAACAGTGGATCCAATAGTGGCGCTCCCCGCTGTTTTGCCTTAGCAACCTTCGCGTTATATCCTGCTATATTACGCACACCAAGTGATGCCATTAATTTATAACGACGCTCCATCTCCATCACACACCAACGTAAAGCAACTGCTGCATCCTTCATGTCTGTCACTACTGGTGTCAGCAAATGAGGAATGCCATCATATACCGCTAACTCCAACATCTTGGGATCAATTAAGATAAGTCTCATTTTATCTGGAGTTGCTTTATATAACAGACTTAACAACATTGCATTTAAACTAACTGATTTACCTGAGCCTGTTGTTCCAGCAACTAACAAGTGTGGCATTTTTGCTAAATCAACAACTACCGGATGGCCGGCAATATCCTTACCCAAAGCTAATGACAATGGCGACCTAGCATTTTCATATTGCTGCGAAGCCAAAACATCATGCAATGGCACATCTTCGCGTCGCTCATTTGGTAGCTCTAAACCAATAACAGATTTACCAGGAATAACCTCAACAACACGAACACTAACCACTGAGAAAGATCTAGCCAAATCTTTAACCAGCGCTGTAATCTTATTAACCTTGGTTCCAGCAGCTAAAGTTAACTCATAACGTGTTACAACAGGGCCAGGGAAAACAGATACAACTTTAGCGGATATACCAAAATCAGCCATTTTCTGCTCAACATCTTTTGATCTTGCTTCTAAATATTGAGCATTAAATTCATACTTTTTAGTTTTAGCTGGCCTATCCAATAAAGTTAACTTTGGAATAATTGAGCCTTTACGATACTTAGGGATTTTAATTGATGCTTTTTTATTATCCGACGCTTGAGCGCATTCTTTAAGCTCTTCTGGCATAGTCCCAATATTAATTTTATTTTTCTGCTTAATGCCTTTAGCTATAGAAGGCAAGCTTGCTGCACATATTGCTTCACTATCTTTATCTTTCCAAAACCAAGTTACATTCTTCAAAGAAATATTCTTAGATTTTAATAATACAATACCATCATGCACCTTCACTTTAATTTTACCAAGCCACTGGTAATTAGTTACATAGTATTTCAACCAAACCAATACTTTCCAGCTATTAGCTAACCCATCCTCGATTAAAAATAACCATGACACACCAGAAAACAATGTAATCCCAACTAATAGTAAAGTTACTAAGACAATAGTTGAACCAATGAAGTTAAAAATAATTAAGCTTTCATAAGCAGCTATACCACCTAAAACACCACCCGACTGATGCGGCAGCATATTAGATGGTAATTGAAAATACATACTAAGCAACGCAGCGCCCGAAACCAATATAATTATAAATCCAAAAAACTTCATCACTATAAGCGTATACCGATAAGGTGTAGGTTCTTCTATTCGATGACGATGAATATATGCAAGCCATGAAGCATAACTAAAAACTATTGGGAATAGATATGCCATATAACCACAGCAATACAACAGCATATCAGATAGCCATGCACCAAACATGCCACCCATATTTGATACATTTGCAACTAACGCACTATGAGACCAACCAGGATCGCTATGATGATAACTAAGCAAAGATAAAAGGATGAATGCCGAAAATGCAATCGACAGTAACAATACGCCCTCTTTGAGCCTAAATAAAAATAAGGCAGCATATGGTATGTCACTTGCTGGAGTCTTGCTCTTATTCTTTTTTTTCAATGAGTTCCCTTATTTTTTAAGAAATAACCTTGGGTATTATTTTACCCCACAAACTAATTAGTCGACTCTAAGATTATATATATGATTGAACTTGTTGCAACATCTCACCAATAAAGATAACGCTTAATTAACAGTAGAGAGTACGGCTTTTAAGTTCATAATTACCAAAATGATGTGTCAATATATAACGCATAACACGTTTAGCCTCTTTCTTAGATAGCACAGAATCAAGCTTTTGCTCTCTTAAAGCTATTAAAGATGACCCTGACACACTAAATGCAGCTACGTTATTATCAGCTGAGACAGAACGTCCATCTTCTTCATAAAATCCATATTGAAGTATAAATGAGTACTTTTTATCTGTCGCAATGGGCAGACCACTCCTAGCATCACAACTCAAATTAATACCGTAACCTAACTCTTGCAACAAGCTAATTTCAAAATATCTAAGGACAGACTCAATACAGTCACCACCAGATAGTCTAAGCAACGCGCCCTTATAATCACCAAACAAACTAGAATAATTATCTTCACTCTGAAGCAAGCGAAACAATAGCTCATTAATATAAAAACCTGCAAGCAAACTATTACCAGATAAAGAAATAGGCATGCCTTTCAATTCTAAGTGGTTCAAATACTTTAGCTCATTTTTCCCGGAATATGATGCCAGCAGGGGAACAAAAGACTGCAGCCGCCCCTGATACCTAGACTTTAAGCCTCTAGCACTACGAGCTATAGCTTTAACCCTACCATGTTCTTGTGAAAAAAACTCAACCAACAAACTAGTATCTCGATACGGCCTTGTATGCAATACAAAAACCTGATCCAACAATACCTTATTACTACTTGAGCTATTCTTCATAACCAAATCTATTTAACATATCAGCATCGTCTGACCAACCAGACTTTACTTTTACCCATAACTGTAAAAATACTTTCTTATTGAAATAACGCTCCAAATCTTCTCGAGACGCAACCCCAACCTGTTTTAATCTACTACCCTTCTCACCTATAACTATATGTTTTTGACTTTCTTTATCTATCCAAATTAAACATGCTATACGTATAATATTACTTTCCTCTTCCATACTTTCTATTGTGGTAGTTAACGCATAAGGTATTTCATCCCCTAACTGGCGAGTTAGCTTTTCACGAACAAACTCGGCTACTACAAATTTATCACTACGATCAGTAAACTGCTCCGGCGGGTACAAAAGGTTGCCAGCAGGCAAAAAAGATATAATATCATTCTCAAAACAATCAACCTGAGAACCTTGTTTTGCAGATACTGGGATTATTTTTGCAAAATCAAACTTAGATGACACCTCATCAATAAAAGGTAGCAATTGCTGTTTATCTTTTACTAAATCAATTTTATTAATAACCAACACAACAGGTATTTTTAATGAGTCCAAGTATGAAAGTATGATTGTTTCTTGCTTCGTCCACGCCAAAGCTTGGACCATAAAAACAACAACATCAACTTCATGTAACGCAGATTTTGCCACACGATTCATGTAACGATTTAATTCTTTTTTCTGCCCTGAATGTAATCCTGGGGTATCGACATATACAATTTGAGCAGCATCACTAGTTTTAATTCCTAGCATTCGCTGTCTAGTTGTTTGAGGCTTGCGCGAAGTTATGCATATTTTTTTGCCTAACGCTTTATTTAATAAGGTTGATTTGCCAACATTAGGTCTACCTATAATTGCAACAAACCCAGATCTCTTTACTTCACCTGTCATATAACCACTCCAAATAATTTTGCGCTGCTTTTTGTTCTGCTTTTTTACGACTACTACCTTGTGCGCTAGAACTATATTCCATACCATCAATTCTACATACCACAACAAATACCTGCTTATGATCAGGACCCGCTATTTTGCTAGTATAATCTGGCAGATCATACTTATTTGCCTGACACCATTCTTGTAATTTTGTTTTAGGATCTTTAATTGGTGATAGCGACTCAGAATCGCCAACATACTCACCAAACCAAGACCATACTATCGAGCGACTTCTATCATAATCTGAATCTAAATATATGGCACCAATTACAGCCTCCATAGCATCCGCTAAGATAGATTCTCTATATTCATAACCATCTTGGTTTTCACCAGAGCCTAAAGTTATATATTGATTAACAGTTAAAGCTACTGCCATGTCACTTAAAGTTCTGCCATTAACTAACATTGCCCGCATACGACTAAGATCACCCTCTCTATACCCAGGATACTTCTTATAGATATTATCTGTAACTATCGCACCCAGAATCGAGTCTCCTAAAAACTCTAGCCTCTCATTATTATAATCACCAGAGGACCTATGCCTTAATGCCTGACATAATAAATCTTTATTTTTAAACTTATACCCTAAAGAATCCTGCAGATTATTAAGATCATTCATATACCCACCTGTAAAAAAATACTAAGATTAACTATCTATTTTAAGAACTGCTAAAAAAGCTTCCTGAGGAATAGATACACTACCAACCTGCTTCATGCGTTTCTTACCCTTCTTTTGCTTCTCTAGCAGCTTTCTTTTACGAGAAATATCGCCACCATAACATTTAGCTGTAACATTTTTACGTAATGCCTTAACTGTTGTACGCGCAATAATCTTACCACCTATCGCGGCCTGAATTGCAACATCAAACATCTGCCTTGGAATAAGCTCTTTCATTTTATCTGCTATTTGACGACCACGTTGCGCTGAAGTATCTCTATGCACAATAAGCGCCAAAGCATCAACTCTTTCGCTATTAATCAAAACATCAAGCCTAACCAAGTCTGCTTTTTGAAACTTTATGAAGCTATAATCTAGTGATGCAAAACCGCGACTAACTGATTTAAGTCTATCAAAGAAGTCTAAAATAACATCACTCATTGGTATCTCATAACTAACTGACACCTGATTTGTCATGTATGTAATAGATTTTTGCACCCCTCTTCTATCCATACATAATGTCATAATGTTTCCTAAATATTCTTGAGGAACTAAAATATTAACCTCAACTACAGGCTCATTAATAGATTCAATTAAAGTAACATCTGGCAATGAGCAAGGATTATCCACCATTAGAGTTTCACCAGACTTAGTAATAACCTCATATATAACTGTGGGCGCTGTAGTTATGAGGTCAAGATTATACTCTCTTTCTAGACGCTCCTGCACAATTTCCATATGCAACATGCCTAAAAATCCAACCCTAAAGCCAAACCCTAAAGCATCTGATGACTCAGGCTCATAATGCAGGGCGGCATCGTTTAATGTTAATTTAGCCAATGCTTCTCTAAAGTTTTCAAAATCATCAGAACTAATTGGAAACAACCCTGCAAACACTTGTGGTTTTACTTTCTTGAACCCAGGAAGAGACTCACTAGCCGAACCCTTAGCTAAAGTTAAAGTATCACCAACTGGCGCACCGAAAATATCTTTAATTCCAGCAACAATAAAGCCAACCTCACCAACAGACAAAGATTCAAGCGACGTTCTTTTTGGCGTAAATATACCGAGGTCATCTACAATGTATTCAGACTTAGTTGACATGACTTGAATTTTTTGTTTTTTAGTTAAAGTTCCCTGCATTACTCTAACAAGTGATACCACACCAAGATAGCTATCAAACCATGAGTCAATAATTAATGCTTGCAGTGGCGCCTCACTATCTCCTTGTGGCGCCGGGATAGTTTCTATTAGTTGTTGCAGAAGCTCTGGAATACCCTTACCTGACTTGGCACTAATAGGTATAGCATGCATTGCATCGATGCCTATTACATCCTCTATCTCTTGAATTACCTTGTCTGGATCTGACTGAGGTAAGTCAATTTTATTTAAAACTGGCAATACTTCCAACCCTTGCTCAATCGCAGTATAGCAAGTGGCAACAGTCTGCGCCTCCACTCCTTGCGCCGCATCTACTACCAGCAAAGCTCCCTCGCAGGCAGCTAGTGATCGCGATACCTCATATGAAAAATCAACATGGCCTGGGGTATCAATAAAGTTAAGCTGATATCTATTGCCATCTTCGGCTGTAAAGTACAGGGTGACACTTTGAGCTTTAATTGTAATGCCACGCTCACGCTCTATATCCATAGAGTCGAGCACTTGCTGCTTCATATCCCTATCATCTAGGCCGCCGCAATACTGAATAAATCTATCAGCCAAGGTGGATTTACCATGATCAATATGAGCTATAATAGAAAAATTTCTAATGAGTCTGGTTTTAGAGCATGTGTTGGTAATTGTTTGCGCCATAAAGTCTACTTATAATTACATTATAAAGTGACGGATACTACCAACTATACAAAATAAATACACCCTAATATTTAAGAAGAGAATCCAAAACTGCAATTAACTTATCTTGATAGAAAACCAAAGGTACCCTGTCACGCTGCCATGGGGCAATATTTCGCTGCTGCAAGATATTCTTTAAAGACTCACTATGGCTTTTACCAGGCAAGGTCATTCTCTCGCCCCCCCGTCTAAATTTAATAACAACACTACCAGTATAATGATCGAGATCATTGCATGTTCTATATATCTCTTTGATTATAATGCAATTATGATCCAATTTGATATTGATAGATGGCAACACCAGGTCACTCTTCATATCCCAAATATAACTCAGAGTATTATCATGATCAGACAGGCACGGCATAACATACAAACTACCAGCAAATCGTCGCACCACATACCCCTTCCACTGCACACATGGCATAGCATCTTCTTTTGCTAACACCACATTACTCATCATTGCAACTAATTGATTTTCATCTGGCAGCGGTGCTTTCATATGCAACAACCATTGCCTTAATACCTGATTCTGCCAAGATGGTGATAACTTTAACAAGCCAGAGATTGAAAGCTGACAGCCATCAACTAGTAACGGCGATAGTAACTGCAAAGCCTCGGCTTCTATTAATTCATTTGATACTGCACAATGTCGCGCTGAACGACTAAGAGTAACAGCCGCTTGTGGCCACCTTGCACTCAGTATTGGCATAACCTTATGACGAATATAATTACGGTCAAAACTAGTGTCGTTATTAGTCTTATCATCTATCCAGCACAAATTATTTTCTTTAGCATATAAAACAATATCCTCATGACAAATAGATAACATTGGTCTTAATACTTCAATATCATTCACAGTATTAACAAGAGGCATTGCAGCTAATCCTTTAACACCAGCGCCACGCATAAGCTGCAATAAAATAGTTTCAGCCTGGTCATCTAGGTGATGCGCGGTTAATAAGCATTCATTAGGCTGCAACTGAGATAACATACAATCATAGCGACACTCTCTTGCCTTAGCTTCAAGGCTATCACCCTTAACATACTCGACCTTAACAACAGATATAGCAATAGGTATGCCATAGCTAGCACAAACCATCTCGCAATGCTGCTGAAACAGATCAGCATCTAACTGTAACTGATGATTAACATGAATTGCTCGAACATTAACCGAGGAGTCTGCTTGCTGTATGAGAGACATCAGCTGCAGCAATACCGCAGAATCAAGACCACCGCTATAAGCAACAACAAAGGAACGATTCATCGTCAAACTAAATAAATTTTTTTTAACTTTTATCAAATCAATCATTAATGATCACTGCTATCACTACCAACGCCCAACCACCGCTGATACCTTTGCTCTAGTAGATCCTCAATTGGTAGTTTTTTTAAGTATTCTAGAGTATTAATCAATTCATATTTAATTGTTTGTGACATTAAGTTCAAATTGCGATGAGCACCACCTAAAGGCTCAGCTATAACTTCATCAATTAATTTAATCTCTTTTAGCCTATCGGCAGTTAAGTTCATTGCCTCTGCTGCTGTAGGTGCTTTTGAAGCATCTTTCCATATAATAGAAGCACAACCTTCTGGTGATATGACTGCATAATAACTATATTGCAGCATTAAGAGTCTATCACCAACACCTATCCCTAAGGCACCACCAGAACAACCTTCTCCTATAACCATACATATAATTGGAACTTTAAGCTGTGACATCTCAAGTAGATTGCGCGCAATAGCCTCACTCTGATTACGCTGCTCTGCCTTTACTCCCGGGTATGCCCCCGGTGTATCCATCAAGGTTATAACAGGCAACGAAAATTTCTCAGCCATTTTCATAACACGTAATGCTTTATGAAAACTCTCTGGTGTTGGCATACCAAAATTGCGCTCTACTTTTTCTTTAGTTGTACGACCCTTTTGATGGCCAATTATAACAACAGGTTCTCCTTCTAAGCGAGCGATACCTGTTACAATAGAACAGGCCTGACTACTATTTCTATCACCATGTAGCTCTATCCATTCTTCAAAAACATTATCAATATAATCCATAGCATAAGGACGCAAAGGATGACGCGCCAATGATACTATTTGATGTGGCGAAAGATTGGAAAAAACAGACCTAGTTAATGATTCACTTTTCTCTTGCAACCTAATCAACTCTTCGGTGATATTAATGCCATCAACCGCTCCAGCATGCTTTAGCTCGTCAATTTTTTTATCAAGATCCGCAATCGGCTGTTCAAAATCTAAATAATCAATGTTCATTTATTATTCCTCAACAATGCTATCTATTTTTAATATAGCAGCATTTTTTATACTTTTTACCGCTACCACATATACATGGATCATTCCTAGATAGTGTAGCCATTTGTTCTTCCAATAATGTTGGCTTACTAGACACATAGTACCAGCTGCCAGCAATCTTATGGAAAACACTATTTTCATGCAAACATTCCTGCTTGGCATTTATTTCATAATAAGCTTTAAACTCAACCTCTCCGTAATTAGAAGTATACTTTGATACTCTAACAATCTCTAAAGATAACCAGTTTGCCTTACGTGCCCACTGCCCTGCTGAATATTCATCAAAACCCTGCAGCACAATGCCACGCATAGTTTGTTTAATATACTCAAGATCAACCATAGTATAGGCCGTATACCTAGAGCGCATCAGCTGCTCTGGAGTTGCTACAACTACTCCCCCACTAATAAATTTACCGCAGCAATCTTGGTATGTGGCTCCAGAGCCGCAAGGGCAATTAGTAGGCATTATCATATTACAAAGCCCATATAGATTGCACAATTAATTGTAACTTTTTAGTGTCACGGAACAGGTTCACATCCAGCTGATAAATAGCTTTAAGTTGTGAGCAATTATGATTAGGCCATATCTCTGTATCTACATAAAAGCAAATAGCATCCACTGGATATAGTCCACCTGCAGGCTGCAATGATAATTTCAAATGATTACCTCCAACTATTCTCTGATCGATAATATCAAACACTCCATCAAATATCGGCTCAGGGAAGCCCTGCCCCCAAGGACCATGCTCTTGTATTAAACATGCCATATCTAAAGTAAAGCTATCAGCCGATAATTCACCATCTGTTAACCAAACTTTATTAAAAAGATCACTAGCTGTCATTTGCAATACAGCTTCATTGAATAGTTCATGAAACCTATCAAATGACGCGGCCATTATACTCATACCAGCGGCCATAGCGTGACCACCAAATTTTAATAACAACCCAGGCTCAAGAGTATCAACACGCTGCAGGACGTCACGTAAATTCAACCCTGGGATTGATCGGCCCGACCCCTTTAAGCTACCATCACCAGCATCAGCAAAAGCAATTACAGGCTTATATGCCTGATCTTTTATTCTAGATGCAACCAAACCAACTACGCCTTGATGCCAGCTTTTTTCATATAAACATAACCCATAACTATCTGTTGGCTGTAAGTTAATTTTATCAACCAACTTGACGGCCTCTAATTTCATTTGTTGTTCGATAGCCTTTCTTTCTATATTAAGAGAATCAAGCTGTTCTGCCATAGCTCTTGCCGTTTTATAGTCACTAGATAATAAGCATTCAATACCTAAAGACATATCATCTAATCTACCAGCAGCATTAAGACGCGGAGCAATGGCAAAGCCAAAGTCATTAGCAACCAACTCTTGTATATTCCTTTTAGATACATCAATTAAAGCTTGTATGCCAGGCCTAGTGCTATTTTGCCTAATACGGCGCAAACCCTGCTTAACCAAAATACGATTATTTTTATCTAGTGGCACCAAATCTGCTACCGTACCCAAAGCCACAAGATCTAAAAATTGGCTCATATTTACATTAGCTATATTCTTGTTTTCAAAAAAACTCTGTGCTTTTAACTCTGCGCGCAATGCAAGCATTACATAAAAAATCACACCAACTCCGGCAAGGGATTTGCTAGGGAATATATCGCCATGCAAGCTCGGATCTACAATAATACAATCTTCCGGTAGTTGCTCTCCTGGCAAATGATGATCTGTTACCAATACATCAATCCCATATTCACGCGCACGCTTGACGCCATCTACACTTGAAATTCCATTATCGACAGTAACTATTAGATCTGGCTTCATTTTCGCTGCAACATCAACAATGGCACTAGAGAGACCATAACCATACTCAAATCTATTTGGCACCAGATAAGACACCTGTTGCGCCCCCATTGCTCTTAAGGACAAGACAGCAACCGTCGTGCTTGTTGCACCATCAACATCAAAGTCACCAACAATTAAAATATGTTCCCCTAAAGACACGGCATCAGCCAATCTTTTGGCTGCCTGTTCTATATTAGACAAGCTAGTAAATGGTAATAATTGGTTCAGTTGATAGTCTATATCTGACGGCTCAGCCACCCCACGTGCAGTTAAAATATTTTGTATAACTTTAGGCATTCCTGGGAAATTTACCGCATCATTAGACCTGCGACGCTCGATTACTGCATCCATAGCATATCCTTGAAGGTTTCAATATTTATCAGTGGAGGGTATTATACCCACAAGAACGCAAGGCTATACTAATAAATAGAAAATTAAAAGGGCTACCCCCATGTCTTTGGAAGATTTTTATACACAACCATTCCCGACTATACACCTAGATGAAACCTACATTTTACGCGAACACACAATGCAGGATGCGGTTGATTTTCTTAATTACTTTAGCAGGCCAAATGCACATAAGTTTAATATTGCCTCACAAGCACCACAGACCATAGAAGAGTCGACAGCAGAGATTAAATACTGTCATGACCTTTTCTACCAAAAAAAAGGAATCTACTGGTCAATTGCTAAAATAAGCAACCAACAAATGATTGGAGCTATTGGTATTCATACCCGCGCTCCCAGGTGTCACGGTGAGATACATTATGATTTAGATGAGGACTATTGGAACAAAGGCATTATGACTCGCGCCCTACAGAAAACATTACATCACTGTTTTTTTGAAAAAAAACTTGAATCCATAGAAGCTAGAACTCTAAAAGGCAATGTCGCATCCATTAAAGTATTAGAAAAACTCAACTTTCACTATACAAGAACTATTGCAAACTACCCGTCATTTAATGGTAAAACTTATGATATTGAAGTATATGAACTTAACAGTTAGTCCTTATATTGTGTCCTTCCGATAAGCGTATGTGGCTGATCCACGCTATTCTTGTATAGTACGTTTCAAACTATAAACGAATAACTTAGTTATGAATTCTAGCGAAAAATTCAGTGATAACCACGAAATAACACTTGAATGATGAAAGCACTATAAAGTCACATGTAGTGACAATACCCTTATTTTGATTTATTATCCGCCTAAATATACCTTGACCAGCCAAAAGAAAACAGTAACGCCCCCGCAAAAAAACGATAAGACAGCTAGACATGTTATTAAAATTTATATCAAAAATTGCACGGCCTTTATTGATAAGAGGCATATTTTTACTAGCATGCCTGCCATTACTCTACTGTTTATTATTTTTACACGACAATTCACCTAACTCTTGGCGCTTTAAGCTAGCTGAGTCACCAAGCAGCCAGACATTGCCAGCTAAACCTATTTCACAAACCATCCCCTACCCACAGATTAAGTTTCAACATGCTGTGAGCTTACTACAACTTACCCCAAATGACGTGCTTGCCACCTGGTATGCTGGCAGCACTGAACATAATGCAGACACACAAATTATGCTTGGGCATTACAATATCAGTCTACATAAATGGCATGATATCCACCCAGTGATGTCACGCAAAATCTTTCTAAAACAACAACATCGATATATCCACACCCTAGGTAACCCAGTATTAAGTCAGCAAGATAGGCGTATATATCTTTATTTTGTCAGCACTTTCGGCGGATGGTCAGCATCATCGTTGCAAGTAATATCATCTAGCGATGAAGGGAAACATTGGTCAAACGCTCACACATTAATGACATCCCCGTTGCTTAATATTAGTACATTGATAAAAACAGGAGCAGTACACTATCAAGATGGTAGCATTGGCTTGCCTGCTTATCATGAATTAGGCAACAAAAATGCACTACTGCTACACATCCATCACAACGCTATTACTGAATCATCACGGATTTCATGGAATGGCCACACATTACAACCATTAGTCATCCCTCTGTCAGATAAAACAGCCATTGCTTTTATGAGAAATAGCGGCCAAAAACCAAGATACATCCAAATGAGCATTACTCATGATGCAGGGCGCACATGGAGCCCCACAACCAACACTAGTATGCCCAACCCTGACGCAGCAATTAGTGGACTATACCTTCATCATCATATTGTTATCGCCTTTAACCCTTTGCATGAAGGCCGACAAAAATTAGTAATAGCCACATACAGTCTGAATACAAACCGATGGAAGCTCATTAATACCATCGCAAATAAAAAACAAGGCAATTTTTCCTATCCTTATTTAATCTCACTGATGCCTAATAAATACATGCTGGGATACAGCTCTAATCAAAAAATTAAAACACTACTTTTTAATAACAGATGGTTAGAACAAAAATGGACATAGCTCGCATTATATCAGATATTACGCCTTTTTTATGGCTTGGCATTGCAACCGCAGTCATCCTGAGAAAGCGCCAAGCTACAATTATCTTTTGCATTGCGTGGATCATTATCGGTTTTATACCAGCAGGAGAACTTAGCGTTTCAGAAATATTGCGCGGTGTTATAGGAGACCTTAGCCTAACAAGTTTAATACTAGCAATTTTTATTGTTATTAAATACACCAGCTGCCCAAAAAAACGGCTAGCTCAGCACCACCCATCTTTTAATATAACTCTATTGATAATTACTGTTAGCAGTATATTGCTCTATAGTAATTATGCCACACCCTGGAGTTCGTTCGACCTTTATGCTACAGGTTATAGCACATACTTAAGTGTTTTATTCATACTGGCAATTGCCCTAATAGCATGTATCATGCAGAATTATTTACTCGCTTTTACTTTACTAGCGATCAGTTATTGCCATTATTTTAATTTATTAGGATTTGGCAATCTGTGGAATACAGCCTTAGACATCTGGCTAGGGATTGGTAGCTTTACCTATAGCCTATACTGGTGCTTTAGTGGCAGGAAGACACGATCACTTACTCAATAATACATGCCAAACCCCAACCAAGCTAAACGAGTCATATTTGATTATCGTCTTACGCGCCCCATCATACCAGATTGATCCCAGTAGGCGCATAATGCAATATGTCCTTAATTTTTTCCTGATATTATAGTTAACACTATTAACTCTGTCCTGACTTTTATCGGAAGGCCTAAATCATCCGCCTTCCTTTTTCTATAGTCACAGTTTACTTTAAGCATCTCCAGAAGGTACTCCCCTTCCTGCACAATCATTTTTATCGGCATGACAATCAATTTTTAAGGTGCAGTTATTTGTTGTTATTGTTTTTATGGGTGCTTGATACTTATTACTTTGAGTATATTCCACTGTGCCAATGGGGTCGCTTGATTGGTAACTGATCGTCGTCTTAGTATCACCAGGGCCAAGCTTATCACTATCACCATCAACAAGAATATCCAAAGCAAAGCTCTGACATTCACACAATACATCAGATACATCAGGGTTATCCGAAACGTACCTAGCCTTCCTCGAGCAATCTTGAGGTGTTAGTGTCAACTTATTGGGAACAACCCATTCGCTTGTGTGAGGATAACTAACCGCAGCGTATTTGATCTTGCCATCACTCTCCAGACAACTTATTATTACTTCACCATCCCTGTCTAGGCATTCGTCTCTGATCCCCAAATCATCATAGAGATCTTCCTTTAGAATGTATTCAATTGGTGTTTCAAACTTTGAACATTTAGTTGATGTATCAATTGTCCTAAAACCCGCTGTTGAAAAACAAGCATGGGCAGCAATCGAATCGATAACACCATTTGCGCTAGACGGACCCAGCTTCACCAGCGCTATCGCCGAGGGATCACCGCCGCACAGAGCTATCATCTTATCAACAGCAAGATCACTACTCCCTGGCGTTTCCTCTTTATTTTTTATTGATCTATCTAAATTATCTGTCTTTATTCCACCGGTAGGCGTGCATTTTTCATTGTTATCGCATGATTGCAAACATTCAATCCTATTTCTTGATGTTGAATCAGCATACGAAGGCATACCGAACAAAAAAACAAACATTGCGCTTAGTGAATAAATCCATGCCTGACAAACCAAACTCCTCACATTCATTATGATCCTTAACGTAGCTAAGTAATGTAATTATATTATAGCAAAAAATTCTGGAATCACTGAGAACCAGAAACAATCATCTGTTTTATATAACATTTTAAGTCACTTAATCTTAAGATAAATAAAAATATCATTGAAAGCAGCCATTGATTTTCCAAAGTTAGTTTCGAAAGTTGCAAGTGTCTACTCAAAGTACATTGTTAATAGCATTTTCCACCAATTAATCTAATTATAATTGAGAGTCTCTTTTTTAGGTGTCGCAGATAAAGCAAGTATTATACCCAGGTTTTATTAGACTGGTGAGGGTCTTCTTTGACTAGCTTGGGTACTAGAAATCCAGGCAAGATTGCCTTTAACTGACCGTGTATCGATTGGGCTTGTGAGATAGGAATATCAAAATGAGAAGTGTTTTGTACCTTATCTAGCGCATGAAGATAATAAGGCATAACATTGCATTCAAATAATTTTTCGCTGAGACCGACAAGAGTCTGAGAATGATCATTAATGCCTTTTAGTAATACGGTTTGATTCAGAACGCAGATACCTGCCTGGTATAATAAATTAAGCGCTTGAGCTACATCATTATCGATTTCTTGCGGGTGATTGCAATGAATGACAATAATGGGTTTCACATCACAGGAAGTTACAGCAGCAACTAGCTTATCCGTGATTCGTTGCGGTATGGCGATAGGTAATCGTGTGTGAATACGTATCCGCTTAATCGATGGAACTTGGCTTATGCTTTGGTAAATATTTAGAATTTGTGAGTCCTTCAGCAAAAGAGGGTCGCCGCCACTAAGGATGACTTCATTTACATGTGGATGCTGGTGTAAATACTTTTTAATATGATCCCAATGATCAGTATTCACAGCGTTATTCTCATAAGGGAAGTGTCGACGAAAACAGTAGCGACAATTGATGCTGCATGCGCCCGCGGTAGTGACGAGTATTCGGCTGGTGTATTTATGCAATACACCAGGGATGGGGTTATACTGTTTTTCAGCGAGAGGGTCTTGGGTATAACCCTTGGTATCAATCAATTCTTGCGACAAGGGTAATATCTGCAGAAGAAGAGGGTCATTAGGGTCTTGTTTGTTTATTCGATTTAAGTAAGGGCGAGGGACTTTTAATTGGAATACGGATTGAGCGAGTGTGTTTTTTTTAACCCAGTCGGCCGGTAGATCGAGAAATTCAATTAAGCTGGCCATGTCTGTAATGCATTGCGACAGTTCTATTTGCCAGTCGGCACGATCTTTCATAATGATACTTTATAATAAGTGAGCAAATATGAGGGTACAAAGTTTTCTCAAAATGTCAATGACAAGTAGCTCAGAAATAAGGTACAGCTGAGCATGTTAGTGGAGTTCAAACAATAAGATTTAAGGTCCTCTACACTCCGGCAAAGCTTTGAAAGGTCTCTTGCCTAACTACAAGAACATAGCAACACACTGAGAACATTAATAAAAATTAAGCCCCCTTCATCAACTGACTACATAGTTTATTTTTGGTTGTACAAAAACCAAAGGAACACGTAACGCCATAACGACATTTATTAATTTAAGATATACACACAATAAATTATGGATATAAATCAAATAGTAAAACATGCTGAGTTTTTAGACCAAAAGCGTAACCACTATAACAATCCAACAAATATACTCCACCCCATACAACAAAAAACGTTTAAAAATTGACAGATTAATGAGTTTAAAATGTCACTTTAGTCTTAAATTAATTCATGTATACTATGGCGCTTCTTACTATTATGGTTTTGATTCATGGACTTTCAAAAAATTATTTCATTTTTAATAGAGCACTGGCAATTAAGCGGTTTGTTCTTGATTTTACTTGTTTTATTGTTAATTGAAGAGGCAAAAGCTCAAGGCAAAAGCAAGCAATTAAACCCACAGGGCCTGGTTTCTTTAATCAACAAAGATAGCGCTTACTTAGTAGATATTCGTGAAAATACAGCCTTTACTCGCGGCCACATAAAAGGCGCACATAATATATCAAAGGCAGACCTACCCTCTCACACCAGCAAACTACCAAAAGATGAAGAAACTAGCATTGTGTTAATCTGTCAACGCGGCCACACAGCAAGCAGCGTTTTTTCACAACTCAGAAAAAAAGGATTCGCCAATCTACATATTTTAAAAGGTGGAATGGACGCATGGTCACAAGAAGGCATGCCAATTAGTACAGCTAAAAGCCAATCAAAAAAAGGTAAAAAAAATGATTAATGATGTAATAGTCTACTCTAAAGCACACTGCCCATATTGCGATTATGCCAAGCAACTACTAGAAATGAAAAAAATAAAGTTCATAGAATTACGTGTAGATCTTGATGAAAAGGCATTTGCTGATATGAATGCGCAAACCAACAATGCAAGAACGCTGCCGCAGATAATCATTGAAAACAAACCTATTGGCGGATTCACTGATCTAAAAGAATTAAGTGATAATGGAAAACTAGAACACCTAATCAATAAATAAAACATTCAAACTATCAATTAAAACAGGAGAAAATAATGGCAGAAACACAAAAAGCTAATGGTGCAGCAAATAGCGGAGATAGCCAAGAGCAGCAGTTTGCAGTACAGCGCATATATATAAAAGATCTATCGCTGGAATCACCAGCAGCTCCAGCTGTTTTTACCAAGCAATGGCAGCCACAACTAAACATGGATCTTGGCACAAAAACACAAAAACTAGATGACGATAACCATGAAGTTGAACTATCTGTTACTGTTACTGTGAAAATTGGTGAAGATACTGCATTCTTAGTTGAAGTAAAACAAGCGGGCGTGTTTACCCTAACAGGATTTAATGATGAGCAAATGAGACCAATGCTAGGTAGCTACTGCCCTAACCTGCTATACCCTTACGCACGCCAAGTTGTTACGGATGCTGTTGTAAAAGCTGGTTTCCCACAACTATACTTAGCACCGGTTAACTTTGATGCTCTATATCAACAGCACTTAGAAGAGCAAGCACAGGCTGCGCCAAAAGCAGATAGCAAATAAAACTACAGGAACACATATGGATGCGTCACCAATACTTGTAGCCGGAGCCGGAGCCTGGGGGACAGCACTTGCTGTTCACTTGGCTAACAATGGCAACACTGTCCACCTATGGGGACATGACGCATCACATATGCAAACACTACAGCAAGAACGCTGCAACAAAAAATATCTACCTGATGCTAAATTTCCTGAGAGTTTAATTGTATTTGACGATCTACCCTCAGCCTCAGCTGGCGTTACAGATTACTTAATTGTTATCCCAAGCTTTGCTTTTGTTTCTTTTTTAGAGCAGCTCAAAAGTTTAAACCTAACTAACATCAGAGTTTCATGGGGCACCAAGGGACTAGACCCGAGCACAAAAGGATTACTACACGAATCAGTACAAAGAATCTTAGGAACAAACACTGCAGCTGCCATTATCTCTGGCCCAAGCTTTGCAAAGGAAGTTGGATTACAAATGCCTACTGCTGTCTGCATAGCAGGTAATGATGAAGCATTTACTGAAGACCTAATGACAAGACTGCACTCTACTTACTTTAGAGTATATAAAAATAACGATTTTATTGGTGTACAACTATGCGGCGTCATGAAAAATATACTAGCCATTGCCTCTGGCCTAGCTGTTGGCTTAGGATTGGGCGCAAATGCAAGGGCAGCTCTACTCACCCGCGGCATTGCTGAAATGAGCAAACTATTGCGTGCTTGCGGCGGGTCTGAATCAACACTTATGGGCCTAGCTGGCATGGGAGATCTAGTATTAACATGTACAGATGACCAATCAAGAAACCGACGCTTTGGCACGGCACTGGGCTGCGGCACACCTATCAATGAAGCTAAAGATTTAGTTGGCGGTGAAGTTGAAGGGTTACAAAATACAAACCAACTATATGAGCTCGGCATGTTGCATGATGTTGAAATGCCAATTACACAACAAGTTTATAAAGTATTATACGAAGAACTAAACCCTCGTGACGCCCTCATGCTATTACTACAGCGATCACGTGCAGAAACAGAGTAACTAAAGATCTTAGTGCCGCCGTTCTTCCTGAGTAGGCAACGTAGTTGTCGTCTGTGACGGGTCATCCTGTGTGGAAGCGCTAGCTCTTTACACAAACAACTTTTATATTTAAAAACTCCCTCAGACCATAGCAACCAAGCTCACGCCCAAAGCCAGAGTTTTTAACGCCACCTATAGGGAACCTGGGGTCAGAGGCAACCACAGCATTAACATAACAGCTACCAACTTCAATATCTTCTGTTGCTATTTTCTCACCTCTAGCAACATCTTGCGTAAATATACTAGCACCCAAGCCATATTCTGTTTTATTTGCAAGATCTATTGCTTCATTTTCAGACTTAGCACAACTAATAGAGACAACAGGTCCAAATAGCTCCTCATCAAAAGCTGCCATACCTGGGATAACATCAACAAGTAAAGTTGGCGGATAAAAATAACCGGGGCCATCAGGTATGCTACCACCACATAATAATTTTGCTCCCTGCAGTATACTACTTAATATCTGACTATGCAGTATCGACCTAAGATCCTCCCTAGCCATAGGACCAATTTTAGTGCCAGACATTGCTGGATCACCATATGTGTATTTTTTTATTTCCGATAACACTAAAGATTTAAACTCTTCATATACAGAAGCAACAACGATACACCTCTTAGGGGAGATGCAAACCTGGCCTGCATTTAACATTCTAACTGCTACACAAATTGATGCTGCCTGTTTAATATCAGCATCAGCCAAGACTATATAGGGATCAGATCCACCTAGCTCCAACATGGATTTCTTCAGGGCTAGGCCTGCAGTTGATGCAACACTACTTCCTGCGGCCTTGCTTCCAGTTAAAGTAACACCCTTTACTCTATCATCTTTAATAACCATTGGAACTTGGCTCTCATCTATTATGAGTGTTGTAAAAACTCCTCGTGGAAACCCAGCCTCAACAAACAAAGATTCTATTTTATTTGCTGTTCCTGTAACTATAGGAGCATGCTTTAGTAAAACAACATTACCAGCTAATATATTTCCAATAGCAAACCTAAATACTTGCCACAAAGGAAAATTCCAAGGCATTATCGATAAAATGACGCCGGTAGAAACAAAAACAACCTTACTCACATGAAACTCGGAAGACACAATTTCATCTTGCAACATATCTTGAATATTAGATGACATATATCGACACAAATACTGACACTTTTCCACCTCAGCAACAGAATCATCTATCGGCTTGCCCATCTCTGTAGTCATCATTTCTGCTAGTGATGCTTTTTCTTTCTCTAACACTTTCTCCAGCAAAAGCATTAATTCACAACGGCTAGATAAACTAGCTTTACGCCAAGATAGCCAGGCTTTATTTGCTTGCTCAATACAATCACTTATCTCGCCAAAATTTAGCTCTTCATATGACTTAATTATTACTCCAGTCTTTGGATTGATAGTGGTTATACTCATAATCCTTCCTTATTATCATGGTTTTTTGATACACTCTAAACTATCAGCAATATATATAGCAATAATACTTATGCAGCTACAGTTAAAAACAATCACCAAAATAATAATGGCTACTATATTAACTGTCACAGTTCAAATAGTACCAGCTAGTCAAATAAAAAAACTCTCAACAGTAAACACACAAATTAATAATATAAAAACCTCATTAAAGCAAGATACCCAAAAACGCATCCAGCTAGAAGCAAAACTAAAAACAACCGAAGAGACAGCCTCAAGCTTAAGTAAAAATATTAAAACGCTAACAACTAAAACAGCAAAACAACAACAGCAATTACGAATAATGCAAAATAAATATAATAAAGATAAAACTAGCTTAGCTACTATGCAACAAAACCTATCAAAAGAACTAACCACCACATATATAGCTAGCAGACAGCCATATATGAAGTTACTACTTAGCCAGCAGGACCCAAAACAAACAAGTAGGATGAACTCATACTATCACTACCTATATAAATATCAGGCAACACTGCTTCAAGACTTAGATAAAGCACTAATAAAACTAAATAACGATAAAATGAGCCTTGCCAAACAACAATCAAAGCTAACAGCTAATCTTAATTCTCAAAAGAAACAACAAGCATCATTACAAAGTATCAAACAAAAAAGACAGTCTTTAGTAAAGCAGTTAAACACTACTATTATCAATAAAAATTCTAGGCTTGCATCGCTATTAAAGAGCAAAAAACAATTAGAACAAACACTAGTTAAAATAGAAAAAAACAACTCATTTCAAGAAAAAAGCAACATAATAAAATTTAATGACAAGAAAGGTAGATTATCTTGGCCCACCCAAGGCAAAATTATTGTTAATTTTGGTACTAAAGTTGACCAAAGCGAGTTAACATGGTCTGGTATTTTAATACAAGCAACACAAGGAAAGCCTGTCACAGCTGTCGCAAATGGTAAAGTTGTATTTGCGAAGTGGCTATCTGGATATGGCTTACTTGTAATTATTAACCATGGAAATGGCTACATGACACTGTATGGACGCAATGAATCACTCTATGTCGAAGAAGGACAAAATGTTTTAGCTGGAGATAAAATAGCCAGTGTTGGTTACACTGGTGGATTTAATAAACCTGCTCTATATTTTGCTATTCGCCATAATGCTACCCCGTTAAATCCCAGGAAATGGTGCCACCTAACACCAGATAATAAGCGACAAGGATAGATATAATGCAACAATATATAAAAAAAATAACCATAGGCGTATTATTTTCCATCATGCTTATACCAACATATGGCACCACTCCAGATAAAGATACCCAAACATTACCGCAAGATGAAATTCAGGAGTTTGTCACGGCTATTGGTAGCATCAAGCATTATTACATTACTGACACATCTGACAAAGAACTATTTAAAACTGCAATATCAGGCATGCTACACAGCTTAGATCCTCATTCTAGCTTTTTAGATAAAGATCAATTAAAAGAATTGAATTCAAGCGTTAATGGAAATTTTGTTGGCATAGGTGTTGAACTTACCCTTAAAGATGGATCCTTAAAAGTTATAAGCCCACTAGATGGAACTCCTGCATTTAAAGCCGGAATTAAAACTAACGATTTAATAATAAAAGTAAATAATGAACTAATTGAAAACATGACACTAACAGAAGCATTAAATAAAATTAAAGGGGAAAAAGGAACCACTGTTAATTTAACAATAATCCGCCCTGATGAACCCAAGCCCCTTAAAATTTCCATTGTTCGTGACACAATAAAAGTAATTAGTGTTAAATCAAAACTTCTAGACAAACACTACGGATACGTAAGAATATCCATGTTTCAAGGAAAAACCGCCAAAGAGTTAGAGAAGGCTATTATACAACTAAAAAAAGAAAGCAATAATCAGCTTCATGGGCTAGTACTAGATCTACGCAACAACCCAGGAGGGTTACTAGATACAAGTGGTGATGTCACTAACCTATTCCTCGATAGTAGTTCTACAAAAAAATATAATGACTTAATTGTATATACAGAAGGACGCACCCCAAGTTCAAAACTATCTATAATAGCTAAGCCTAATGATATAATCCCTAACATGCCATTAGTTATACTTGTTAACGGAGGATCTGCCTCTGCCTCTGAAATTGTAGCTGGTGCCTTACAAGATTACGGCCGAGCTATAATTATGGGATCACGCACCTTTGGTAAAGGTTCAGTACAAACTGTAATTCCAATCAGTGCAAATAGCGCCATAAAGTTAACAACAGCGCTTTATTACACTCCTGCAGGTCGCGTCATTCAAGCTGAAGGTATTACGCCAGATATTGCGGTACCAGAATTTACTATAACAAAAGAAGACAAAGCATTTAGCTTAGCTGAATCAGACTACAGGAAGCATATAATCAATCAAGATGATGGCAACAACATAGATGACAAAAATAGCACTACATATGAAGACACTTTATCAAAACAAATGGAGCTGGCACATACAGACTATCAACTATACTCAGCACTATTGATGCTACAAGGGATGAGCACCATGAACAATTAAAATGCTAAGAAGATCATTCACTTTTATTTTACATCAAGCAGTACAATTATTTGCCAATTATATATTTACCAATTATATAATAGAAGGAACAGGCTTTGTATTTAAAACTGCGGACAAAAACACAATACTATTTCAGCCTTACCTCCTTCACATAAAACAATAGGATTTATGGCTAGCTGGATAAAAAAACCGAGACTTACGCAGACTTGCAGGCATGAAAAATATCCATTATCCTGCTTGCTGCCTTTAATAGAAGAACAGATATGAACCCTATAATTATCACATTGTATCTTGCTATAATTTTTATTGGCCTTATTATTTTTTTACTAATTGAACAATTAAGACACCACCATTATCTAAAACAAATACCCATAAGAATTCATGTAAATGGTACTCGTGGAAAATCTAGCGTTACTAGACTAATCGCTGCAGGGCTGCGCGCCGGTGGCATTAGAACAGCAGCAAAAACAACAGGCACGCTAGCACAATTTATCGACCCAATGGGCAACGAAGAACCTATATACCGCATAGGACACACTAATGTTTTAGAACAACTTAACGTTATAAAAAAAAGTGCCTTATTAAAAACTGAAGCATTAGTTATTGAGTGCATGGCTGTCCAGCCTTTACTGCAATCCTTATGCGAACACAAAATCGTTCAATCAACTCATGGTGTGCTATGCAATGCTAGAGTTGACCACCTAGATGTTATGGGGCCAACAGAAACAGATGTAGCCCTAGCTCTTGCGGGCACCATGACATACAACGGTGAGTTTCACACGGCTGAACGCAAACACTTATCAATATTCAAAATGGCAGCCAAAGATAGATCTAGCAAGCTAATTGCTATAAGTGAAAATCAAGCTCAGAGCATTCCCGATAAAGACATGACGCCATTTCAATATAACGAGTTCAAAGATAACGTTGCACTTGCATTAAGTGTTTGTGACTCTCTTGGGGTGCCGCGAGATACCGCGCTGCAAGGCATGTGGGATGCAACGCCAGATCCTGGTGCTTTAACTGCATACACTTTAACTCACAATGGAGTGAAAATTACATTTGCAAATGGCTTTGCTGCTAACGATCCCGAGTCAACTGAGGCACTATGGCATAAGATGCTAGCACAACACCCGCACTGTGATTATACGGTAGTTATTGCAAATACCCGGGGAGATAGAAAACATAGAACCTTACAGTTTATAGAAAGCTATAAAAACTGGCCACAGCCAAATGACTGCATTATGGTGGGCAGTGGTACTAAAACATTAGAACTTGCCATTAAAAAAACATTACCTCAGGCAAACACAACATCAGCTAGCAGTTGGGGTGTCAAAGAAATACTTGACCATATTAGCTTACAAGCAGAGAATAAGCGCGCCGTTCTAATTGTAGGGGTATGCAATATCGCCAACATAGGCATGGAAATTGTTGATTACTTTAGAGAGCACAGAGAATAAATATGTTAGACCCACTTACTTTATCAATTGGAATTGGCTTAATTGTAGGCCTATTATTTGTTGAATTTATCGGACTATATGCTGGTGGTATGGTAGTGCCAGGATACTTAGCATTAGACATGCACTCACCAGGGAATATAATATTAACTTTAGTAGATGCCATTATCATTTACGCCATAATGCAGTTTCTATCTAGGTTTTTAATTATTTATGGTCGCCGCAGAGTTGCCTTAATAGTTTTAATCGCATTTTTACTAGGCGTTAGCATGCGCGATCTATTTTCTAGCTGGGTCATGGTTAGCTCTATTGGTCACGTTTATACTGTAATTGGGTATATCATCCCGGGGTTAATCGCCCTAGCTATAGAAAGACAAGGATTAATTGAAACGATAACATCACTTATTTCAGCATCAGTGATTGTTAGACTAATACTAATATTAACCATCGGACCAATGTTATTATCATGAAAAAAATATACTGGCATACACATAATTTACCTAGAATTTTTATAATTTTATTATGTCTTACTACTTTAATTGGTATGGCGGTTGTAGAACATTTTAAAAAATTCGTACCTGTTGAAAACTACTCACTAAAAGTAAGTGCAGCCCATACTGCTCGCAATGCGATGACTGATGCTAAAAAGCTAAGACTAAGCTTAAATATACCAATAGATAAAAGCATAGACCCACAGCAATCAGGACTTATTGGCAAAACAATAACTGACATCACATCTGACTCTGGTGATATCATCACAAAGCGCACAACTATTAATCCAAATATCGTTGCTATCTTCATTAACTGGATGGAAAAAATCAACCTCCAAGCAGGAGATACTGTAGCAGTTGGCGCAACCGGATCATTCCCCGCTCTAGATATTGATATGCTAGCTGCCATACAAGCACTACAACTCAAACCTTTAATAATCTATAGCGCAGCTGCATCTCAATATGGAGCTAACATCCCAGGGTTCACATTTATAGATATTCAGCACTACCTATATAAAAATGGGATTTTCAAATATAAACCATTAGCTGTTTCTCTTGGTGGCGGCAAAGACATGGCATCACACATGTCAGACAAAGGGCGTAATATACTTATAAATACGATTAAAAAATATAATTACACTCAGCTATCACCAACTAGTACGATCGACTCAATAAACCAGCGCATGGATATATATAATAACGCAGCAAAGAACAATGCAATTAGTGCATATATCAATGTTGGCGGTGGCATGGCATCTATTGGCCTGAAGCAGGTAAAACATAAAACAATTAAAAGCATAGACAACCCTCACTCATTCCCTACTGGCGTTATTACTGAAATGCCAATTAGTCTTGCTAATACAGATTCTGTTGCCATTAGGTTCTTAAAAAAAGGCGTGCCTGTAATAAATGTTCACAACATTGGCACCAAGCTTAGAAAGCAGTATGGGCTACCTATTGATGCACAATACTCAATCATTGGCTGGGGTAAATTATTTTTCCATGAAGCTTATAATAAACTATTAACTAGCATCGTCCTTGGTTTTATTGTGGCTATCTTAATATTAATGGCAGTACTATCAAGAAAATATCGCATACGATACATACCTCCAAAATAACACAACAATAGTGATAAATATGAAAGTAAGTGGTTTTACATTTATTCGTAATGGGGTAGAGCTAGGCTATCCTTTTCTACTATCCATACAGTCGGCACTACCTTTGTGTGATGAGTTTATAATAGCAGTAGGTGAATCTAATGATGCTACGCTAGCTGCTATTTCAGAACTTAAATCAAGTAAGATTAAAATCATAGAAACTAAATGGAATCCTCATATGCATGGCAGCTTTGTTCTTAGTGAGCAAAAAATGATTGCACATTATGCCTGTACTGGAGACTGGGCTTTATATATAGAAGGCGACGAGGTTATACATGAACAAGATATCCCTTCAATCCAACAGGCTATGAAGCAGCATCTTCATAATGATAATATTGAAGCTTTAGTTTTTGACTATCTACATTTTTATGGAAATATAAAAACCACCATATCCTCACCTTCATGGTGTCGTCGCGCTCCTAGAATACTAAAGAGGTCAGTAAAAGCATATGCGCCAGATGCTTTGTTTTGGACAGTACGCACTAGCAATAAAAAATCTCGCTATCCTAAAGCAGCTCTAGCTAATGCAACCATTTACCACTACGGCCACGTCAGATCAATTGATGAAATGCTATTAAAAGGAAAACAAATGTCAGTTGTTGGCTGGGATTTAGGCATTAATGCAGCAACATTTAATTATTCAAATATTGATTATAAAACATTAAAAGAATTTAATAGCTCACATCCAGAAGGAATTACTAGTATATTTCCAAGCGCCAGCAAAAAACTACAAGCCAATAAAAATCACACACTAACCAAGCGCGAAAAGAAAAATCGTCTTGGCTTGTTGCTTGAAAAGATATTCAACATCGACTTAAGCAATAAACGCTTTAAATTAATGAAGACTGATTAATATATAATGCTGCTAATGCTATATCAGCCACATCGATAACACTCATCACTAACACCACAATATTTTTCTATTCCTGCCATTTCATTAGCCATACATCCTATAGTTTCATCAGCAAACAAATTATTATTTAGACTATCTGTTACATTGATTATAACGTGTCCTTCCGGTAAGCGTGTGTGACTGATCGTGTCCTTCCGGTAACGGTGTGTAAAGATTTATGCACACTTACCGCAAGGACACCAATTATGCCGTCCATCAATAAAATTATTAATTTATATCAATATCTTACGATCTTTAACAATTTAAAATATGACGTTCACAAAGTGACCACGAAAGATCAACAGGTCACGCTCTTTGGCAATTTAAATTATGACGATCACACATTATTTAACAAATAATCTTGAAAGCAACGACTTGCAGGCGAACAAAATTTTTCTTTTTGTCTTATAATAGATAAAGGCCTTATTATGTCAAAACCATCAACCGGAAGCACACACAGATAAATCCGTGGTGACGTCAAGCGCATCACGTGAAATGCATGACAAGCAATCGCTACAGCTCACATAGCGTTTAATCGCTTCAAAATTAGTGAATACCACTTCTGTCGACAGTGTAAATCGGTCTTGAGCATAATCAATAATAAGCCCTGCTGACTCAGCCTTCACTTTCCCACTGGCCATTAGCGCTATCACTACATATAAAATGAGCATATGGGCAACCGACAATGCTTTATTTAATCTAAATAGTCACCTATTATTAGCACTAGCATTGATTGAAGGTCTCATTGCTAGCGCGATCATTACTTATGTTTTTCAAGGTTATATTAGATATTTATTTACTGTATTTAATTTCAACAAACAACATACCCATTAAAAGGAGCACCCTATGCGAACAATACCCACCCAGTTAATTAAAAGAAGGTACACAGCACAAAGAGCAACAAGAGCTGCTTTCAATACGGCCTCAACGACACGCACAAGCTCTGAAAAGACATTCCGTATCGGTGTAATCGGCGCCACTACCGCCTTGATTGCACTCTACGTCTCTCAACAATCACAACATAACCATAAATTATCAGAAGATGAAATAAAAAAATTAATTAACGCCGGACGGCTTATTGTATCAATGAAAGACAAAGCGTATGACGTCACCGATTTCGCTAGCGTGCACCCCGGCGGTGAATCCATGATAAAAGCCGCCTCCGGACACGATATTACCAAGGCATGGGAAACACCGACATATCGATTCCATCAAAAGAATGACGTCGTAAAAGAAATACTTCATGACTCATTCATTGGGCGATGTAAACCTCTGCCTGACATGACAAAACTCCCCTCAGCCATTCAATTTGATGAACGCTACATTCAACACAGTAACAACTGCGCGGAAGCAATAACTCCCGAATGGGATGGCAATGGAGAATCCAAAACTCGCTTTGTTAGAGATCATGGCGCGTATTCTATCAACGCTGACACGCTATACATTAAGGACATCACAGGAAAAAAGAAACAGCTTAATAATCAACAACTGCAATCCTATGAGCAACAATCCAGTTATCAACTCGTCACCTGCGCAGGTGGTGGACGATCTTCATTCGATGAATCTGTCGATGGCATTCCATGGGGCTTAGGTGCTGATGCCCTTTACACCATTCGTGTGCAAGGTACTTCGCTAGAAAACCTATTCCAATCACTGAATATGCCTTATGATAAAGCGTGTCTAATCCTAGTCACCGGCTCTGATGGTTATAGCGCCGCCATTCACTCCTCTGAATTCAAGGATTTCATACTGACAACGCAAACATCAGATGGCAAACCATTGCCAGAATTAAACGGAAGACATCGTCGACTCATGGGAAAAGGCGTTGGGTTTAGACAAATCAAAGATGTCACGGGGATTCAATTTATCCCCGAACTCCCTGACAATGAACTCTCACAAACACTAATAGAACGACTGAAAGACCCCATGACCTCGCTACACCAAGTCACAAGACAAGTGCTGGCCGCCTGCCCAGCAGGCGATGCTTATGTTCAAAAAGACAGAAATGGCAAACCCTATGGCTTCAATATTCATGTCCCCACTAGCACCATCATTCATGAAATAAAAGAATCACACAACAACCCTCATGAAAGAGAAGTGACGGGCATTGTCTATGGGGATTCACTGCATCCTACTCAAGCTACTGCAAGAGTTAAAGGAAAAAAACCAACACCTGCCACCCTGTTCTTTCCAAAAGGTAGTGACCAGTTTGCATTTTTATATGCAAAAATAAATGTAGATAGTACTCAAGAAAAACAAACCGTCATCATCAATGCGTCAAATGGCAATGGGCAACCTCAACCTAAAACAGTCCCCTACAGTCAACGTGGATTATGGGGGCATAGCAAAGAAGCCAAACGAGAAATCAGCCTCGACCAATCACAATCAAAAAATCCGATACATTGATCAATAAAAAGTGACCACCGGGATGCATGTTATCTTTGCATCCCTGTTTGGAGAAACATGGCATTAGGAGATACTGCACCTAGATGATGACAGCCATGTTTTAGCCATAGTTCCATATATTCCTTTTTTTCCATGTTTGGAATAAAAGCGATATCACGTAGAGAAACGACATCTACCGCATCTGCATGGTGAGATTGAAGCGTGTCACTGAAGACTGAGAAAGTATAAGATGTTGCGCCAGCAATGCGGCTATATGGTATTTTCTGCTCTGCAAATTTTGCTTTTAATTTATTCTCTAATTCTGGGTGCTTAGCTAGATAGGTGATAGCACTGTGCATGACGGCAGGCACATAGGTATATTTCTGTGGGCTATCACTTAATGTGTAATTTGCAATTCGGTCGGCTGCTTCCGGAAAACACTCACTATTTACTGCTTTGGTGAACTCAATGCCGTTAGCAACTTGTGTTTTTGTATCATTTGAGATTGCATTCGCCGTCAAACATATTTTTCCAATTACAGTCTCTTCAGGTTTTGGTGTTGTTCTCTGTGTTCTATAATAATCAGAAAAAAAGTTTGAAGATATTACTAGAACAACGAAAAAGAAAGGCTTAGCCCACCATGCTATTGGCGTGTACGCTAAACCCTACCAGATTGAAAGAAAGATTAAATCAACGCTATACGCTTAGAAATAAACCATGCCAATATTAAATAAATTCAAGCAATGGCTTGAGGAGAAGCAGCCGTTAGTACCACAAAAATCGCCTATAGCAAAAGCTATTAACTATACCCTGCTTCACTGGAATGGGTTAGTACGTTTTTGTGAAGATGGTCACTACCATATTATCTCGCAGTGATGGGTTATCTCCATCACCGCTGAAAGCAGATGAATGAATCCTGTCCTTCGATATTCATCCACTGGTATTGCTGACTAATCATCTGCGAGAGACTATTGGCAAGGAGGATCGATGGCTTCAGGCCAGGCATTGCCGCAGGAGACCCCATCCGTAAGCTTATTAATCAAGTCTTTAGGGGTTGACGCAGTCACATTGCCGCATGGCTGTTCACTTGCCTGTGTTTGGCCAAAATAGCTAACTGTTAGCCTACAAGCCTTTAAAAGGATATCTGAAGATAAAAGTGAACCACAGTTTTGAGGATGTATTGTTACATTACAAGTTGATTGTTCGCTGTCTGAATTTGATTGTGTGCTGCCTGTTAGTGTTATTGGGCAAGGGGGCATGCCATCACCGTAATCACTGTTATTGATCACGATATTACACGTACTGTCTTCGGTAACTGTTAATATCCCAGTACCATCAGTATTATCAGTAAAGATGCAGTCATCATCATTGGTTACTGTAGGCGGCATGTCATTCGGGTAACTGATATTCGCTTGATAGTCAGCTTCCCAGGAAATGGTATATGTGTCGGGTGAGGTAGCATCTCCACAATTATTATAGTTAAGTGTTTGTGTATCTCCTGTGCCATTGACCGAGCAGCCTGCTGATGGGTCGGCGCAAGCGCTTGATCCTTCGCTTAAACCTTCTGATGGGACGACGCAAACGCTTGAGTCTTCGATTGAGTCTTCTGATGTTATTGTGCCTGTGTTAGACAACAGTGTGTAATTGAATGCTTGTGTTGTTGTTGGTGGTGCTCCTGTCACTGTCAATCTACAAGGTTGATTGTCACCGCTATCATTAACCCATAAATTATAAAAAATACCATCTCCGTTCTCGACACCAAAAGGATTAGAGCCGCAGTCGCCACTTGTAGCTGTAACGTTCTGACCATCAGTTATCGATGCAAAGGTAGCTGTGCCACCACCGTATGCGGTGATGGTAAAAGACCCATACTTACTTTGATCTGTATCGTTGCCAATGGTATAGGTTTGGCTTGCTGTCTCTGTATAAGTCAGCGTAATAGCGTGCGATGATTTAACAACAAGGCTGTCTTCATCGTATATACACATATCATTTTCGCCTTTACAGTCACTGGCGTCATCAGTAGTAGATAAATTAAATGTAAAAACATAGCGATCAATAAAGACGATTTGGCAAAGTTGGTCATCAGAATAATTAAAATAAGAAGCCGTCGTGATGTTGCTATTTGTGCAATATTTCGTGTTATAAGGCATTGCTGCAATGTTTTCAATCAGTGGATTTTTTTGGTCAGTGTCAATTGTATATGCGATTTCAAATGTTTTGTTATCTGTGTCTGGAGTGTTTTTCAGCTTAAATTCCTTATCTCCGGATGTAAGATAGAGCGTATTTTTACCATAGCATATCTCACCCCCTGTTGTTGTAGGCTCGTTCAAATAACATGGTGTATTCGAGGTGCCCTCGGCAGCATATATCTCCCAACCCTCTGGAATGTTTATGTACTGGTAGGATGAATCACCCAATACAACGCGCGCATCTAAGATCAAGGTAAGCAATATTAAAGCAACGAAGCGTTTTATCATCATATTTAATCCTATCGTTAGTTCACCTTGTCTAAGAACGCTAGAGCAAGGAACATGCTGATGCTGCGCCAAGTCACCAGCTTTTTTCTGCCTAGGTATTATTATAGTCAATGAATGGCAGGGGTGTGGTTATTGGTGGTGGGTTTGTTGATTAATTGGTTGTTTTATTGAGGTAAATGGGACATTGCTTTTTTGGAAGTCACTGACTCATGATGAGCTCAC